>Ga0209335_10000307_pt1 | contig 57596 bp, 62 predicted proteins | sample COG_09_FD_184753 | JGI IMG/M metagenome (GOLD analysis project Ga0209335, IMG submission 184753) | Pelagic Microbial community sample from North Sea - COGITO 998_met_09 (SPAdes) (version 2) | ecosystem: Environmental > Aquatic > Marine > Neritic zone/Coastal water | place: Helgoland, sampling...
GTTTCCTTCTATCTATTTTCTTAAATTTAATTGTGTTAATACATTTTTGTAAGAATCTATTTTATTTTTCTTTAAATATTCTAACAATTTTTTTCTTCTATTTACTGCTCTTAACAATCCAACTGAAGAGTGTTTATCTTTTTTGAATTGCTTAATATGTTTTGAAAGAGTTTCAATTTTACCTGTTAATAATGCAATTTGTACTTCTGAAGAACCAGTGTCCTTTTCATGCATTTTTAATTCTTCTGCTTTTTTCGTCATACTATTATTTTTTCCTATTTGTTTGTTTGTTTTATTAAATTTTCTATTTTTTCTGCATACTCAAAAGAGTCATCTTTAGCAAAAAGTATTTTTGGTAAATATTTCATAATTATTTTTTTAGATAAAACTTTTCTAATTAAAAAAGAATACTCTCTTAATTTTTTAATAACCATTTCAGTATCTTTTCCACCTAATGGTAATACATATGCTTTTGCAATTTTAAGGTCTTGACTCATTTTTACTTCAGTTACCGTAATAGTATTAGTTTCTAAATTCGGCACCTTAGCCTCATTTCTTGCAAAAATCATACCTAAAGATTGTTTAATCATCTCCCCAACTCTTAATTGCCTTTGTGATACAGGTTTTCCTATTCTATCAGCCATTATACTGTTCTCTCGGTAGATGTTGATCTATAGGCCTCTATTGTGTCATCTTTTTGAAAATCAATAAAATCTTTAAGCGTTATTCCACACTCTTGACCATTTGTAACCTGTTTAGCTTGATTTTTTTCTCTAAAAATCGAACTAATCTTGCCCGTATATATAATCGCACCATCACGGATTAATCTAGCATCAGATCCTCCAACTATTTCTCCTTCTACAACTTTAGATCCAGCAACTTTGCCTGTTCCAGAAACTTTAAAAATTTCCAAAATTTGAGCAGTACCCGTAACAGTTTCTTGTACTTCTGGTGAAAGAAGTCCTGACATTTTTTGTTTAATGTGATCTAAAACTTCATAAATAATATTATATGAAGAAATTTTAATCTTTTCATTCTCAGCTAATTTTTTTGCTTCTTTGCTTGGTTTAACATTGAAAGCAATTAATACTGCATTAGATGCTTTAGCCAATGTTACGTCTGTTTCTGTTACCATACCTATGTCGGATAAAATAATTTTAGGTTTAACTTCATCATGAGTAATTTGATTAATAGCACCTTTGATAGCTTCTGATGAGCCATGAACATCTGATTTTATAATAATATTTAATTCTTCAGCAGATTTATCTGCAAAAGCAGAGTCTTGTGTTGCAAACGTTAATGGATTTCCTCCATCTTTATTTTCTTCTGCTCTATTTTCACTTAATGTTTTTGCTTCTTTTTCAGAGTCTAAAACTATAAAATCATCACCTGATTTTGCAGCTCCATTAATTCCCAAAACTTCTACTGGTGATGATGGTGGTGCTTCATTAATAGTCTGTCCCTTATCATTAATTAAAGCTCTTACTTTACCCCATTTTAAACCACTAACAAAAAAATCATTTTTTTTTAATGTTCCTGAGGTAACAACAACTGTAGCTACAGGGCCTCTACCAATGTCAATTTTAGATTCTAAAACAATGCCTGTTGCCTTAGATTCAAAGTCTGTTTTTAAATCTAAAATTTCAGCCTGAAGCACAATTGACTCCACTAATTTATCTAAATTCTTTTTTGTTTTTGCTGAAATTTCAACCATCAGGGTATCTCCTGATAAGTCTTCTGCAATAAGTTCATACTCCAAAAGTTGATTTTTAATTTTTTGTGGGTCTGCATCTGGTAAATCACATTTATTAATTGCAACAACAATTGGAACTTTTGCAGCTTTAGCATGCTTAATAGACTCTATTGTTTGTGGTTTGACCCCATCATCTGCAGCAACAACTAGCACTACAACATCAGTTAATTTTGAACCTCGGGCTCTCATTTCAGTAAATGCTGCGTGACCTGGCGTATCTATAAAAGTTATCTTATTCGATTCATGTTCAATTTGGTAAGCACCAATATGCTGTGTTATTCCTCCAAACTCACCCGATACAACATTTGCACTTCTTAAAACGTCCAGTACTGATGTTTTACCATGGTCCACATGCCCCATCACTGTCACTATTGGGGGTCTATTCTTTAAATTTTCAGATCTAGATTCTTTTATTTTTTGTATAATTTCTTCTGCTTTTGTTTCTCTTATAGGGTTATGACCAAATTCTTTTACTAAATACTCAGCAGTATCTGCTGCTAATGTTTGGTTAATTGTAACTGTTACCCCCATACCAAATAAATGTTTTATAACATTGCTGGATTGTTCTGCCATTCGGTTAGCTAGTTCTCTAACAGTAATTGACTCTGGAATGTTTATATCTTTTTTTATTGGCTTTAAACTTTCTTTAATTTCTTCTTTAGTAAGTTCTCTATTTTCTTTTAACTTAGCTCTTTTAAGTGATGCCATACTTCTTGATCTTGCTTCAATCTCATCACTTAATGCTCTTGAAACTGTTAATTTTAATTCTCTTTTTTTAACTCCTGACTTGCCTTTTGAATCTTTATCACCTGCATTCCCTTTAAGTCTTCTGGTTGCTCTTTGTTCTGCTAATTTACGTCTTTCATAATCATTAGTAATTGGAGAGGATGGTTTGGGTGCTGAAGTGCTTCTTGGGGTAAAACTTCCTGTTGCGCCTGCTGTAGGTTTTGATCTTACACTTGCAGGTCTGCTAAAATTGTTTCTTGGAGCAAATTTGCTTGTCTTTTTCTCAATTACAACTGAATTTTTACTTTGGGTTTTGGCTAGCTCAATATTTTCTATTGACTTCTTGGCTATGCCAGAAAGTGTTAATTTTGTTTTTTTGTTTTCCATATTTCATTACTCAATCTTTATAAATTATATTTCTTGCAGACATTACTAACTCATCTGCTTCAGTTTTTGATAGAGCAAAATCTTCAAGATAGCCTTGAATTTTAATTCTTTCACCTTTTACTATATCATAACCTCCTGTTAACTCATCAGATGCAAGATCTGCAAAATCTGTTAAATTTAAAATTTTTTGTTCACCTAGGGTAACTAACATGCCTGGTGTTAAACCTTTGTGTTTAATAAGATCATCTTCAAGTCCTAAATCTTTAATTCTTTTTGTAATATCTTCTTGGTCTTTTAAATAAAATTCTTTTGCTCTTTCAATTAAAGCTTTAGCAGTATCTTCCTCTATGCCTTCAATTTTCATTAAATTTTCAGGAGTACTATCTTTAATGTCTGATATTGAGGAAAAACCTTCTGCCACAAGTAATTGGCCTAATGTTTCATCTAGTTCTAAATTTTTAACAAAATTTTCTGTTTTCTCTTTAAATTCTAATTGTCTTCTTTCAGAGTCTTCTTGATCAGTCATTATGTTTATTTCATAATTTAATAACTTTGTTGCTAATCTAACATTTTGACCTCTACGACCAATTGCCTTACTTAAATTTTCTTCAGTCAAAATTACATCTAGTTTTTTTGCACCACTATCAACATTAACTCTTTGAACTTCTGCTGGAGATAATGCGTTTGAAACAACTATAGCTGGATCTTCGGACCAATTAACAATATCAATTTTTTCACCTTGAAGCTCATTAACTACCGCTTGTACTCTAGAGCCCCTCATTCCCACACAAGCTCCAACTGGATCTAACGAGGTATCTACTGCTTGAACACAAATTTTTGCTCTACTGCCTGGATCTCTTGCTGATGATTTAATTTCAATTAATCCATCATAAATCTCAGGAACTTCTTGTACAAATAATTTTTCCATAAACTTTGTATGTGCTCTTGATAAAAATATTTGTTGTCCTCTTGTCTCTCTTCTAACATCATAACAGTAAGCTTTAATTCTATCTCCTGCTTTAATATTTTCTCTTGGAATCATTTCATTTTTTTGAATAATTGCTTCTGCTTTACCTAAGTCAATTATAACATTTCCAAATTCTAAACGTTTTACAATTCCACTTAAAATTGAATCTTTTTTATCTATAAAATCATTATATTGTCTTTCACGCTCCGCTTCTCTTACATTGGAGGTAATTACCTGTTTTGCTGTTTGTGCAGCAATTCTTCCAAAATCAAAAGATGGCAATGGTTGTAAAATTTCTTCACCAATTTTTTTATCTTTATTCTCAGCGTCTAATATTATTGCATCTTCAAGGTTAATTTCTGTATTTATATTTTCTGGATTTTCTGCAATTATCAGTTTTCTAAATATTCCAATATCACCATTATCTCTATTAATTAAAACTTTAATTTCATTGTCCTGTCCAAATTTAGATTTTGCAGCTTTGGCTATTCCGGTTTCCATAGAATCTATTATTAATTCCTTATCAATAGATTTTTCTAAAGCTACAGCTTCAGCTATTCTAAGTAATTCTAATTTATCAGCTCTTTTATTTAACATATTTTGTTAGCTCCAAAAAAAAATGGGCTAAAGCCCATTTTGTAATTTTGACAATGTATTGGCAATATATAAAGATTTTATTTTAATTCAATAGTAACTATTTAGAAAAAATGCTTTTTTTATCAGTTTTTTCCCATGAAAATGATCCATTATCTTCAGGTACTCTTCCAAAATGACCATAGGCTGAAGTTTTTTCATAAATTGGTTTATTTAAGCCCAACATCTCTCTTATTCCTCTAGGGCTTAAATCAAAATTTTGTAAAATTTTTTCTGAAACAAATTTATTTTTTTCTAAATCATTATCAAATAAATCTACATAAATCGATAGAGGTTTTGAAACTCCAATGGCATAAGCTAATTGAATTAAACATTTATCAGTAATTTTAGATGCAACCACATTTTTTGCAATATATCTTGCTGCGTATGCTGCTGATCTGTCAACTTTAGTTGGATCTTTTCCTGAAAAGGCCCCACCACCATGAGGTGCTGCTCCACCGTAAGTATCAACAATAATTTTTCTTCCTGTTAAGCCACAATCTCCATCTGGTCCTCCTATTACAAAATTTCCAGTAGGGTTTACGTAAAGCTCATCTTCATTAAAATCTTTTAAAAATTTTTCAGGAATTGATTTCAGCATATAAGGTTTTAACAGTTCTCTTACTTTGGCTTGATCTACATCAGCTGAATGTTGTGATGATATTACGACTGACTTAACTTTAGTTGGCTTTCCATCAATATATTCAAAGGTAACTTGGCTTTTTGAATCTGGCTCTATATTTTTCAATTTTCCAGATTTTCTATCTTCAGCCATAAGTCTTAAAATTTTATGTGAATAATGAATTGGTGCTGGCATCAATTCTTCTGTTTCATCACACGCATAACCAAACATTATTCCTTGGTCACCAGCTCCTTCATCTTTATTTCCCGATGAATCTACACCCATTGCAATATCTTTAGACTGTGAGTGTAAATGACTTTCTATTTTTGTTGCATCTCTCCAAGTAAATCCTTCTTGGTCATATCCAATATCTTTAATACAATCTCTAACTTTTTGAATTAGTTCTTCCTTTTTAATTTCTGGACCTCTTACTTCTCCGGCAAGAACTACTTTATTTGTTGTCGTTAAGGTCTCACAGGCGACTCTAGAAAAAGGATCGCCAGCAAGATAGCTGTCCACCACCATGTCTGATATACGATCTGATACTTTATCAGGATGACCCTCGGATACTGATTCGCTTGTAAAAAGAAAATTTTTTAAATTACTCATTTTTAATTCTATTAAATGAAAAAATTAAAAAAATATATAATAAAATTAAAATTATAAAGGTTATATTTCCATTTTGTGCAAATAATGTTGCTTTTAGCACTTTACTCTCTGTAAAATCAATATAGTCAACATCTCCAAATTCAACTTTTTTTTCTACAATTCCTAATGGATTTATAATTGCTGAAACTCCATTGTTTGCCGATCTGATTATATATTTTCCACTTTCAATAGATCTAAAAATGCTATGAGCAAAGTGTTGTTTTGGACCAATTGATTTACCAAACCATCCATCCTCTGAAATATTTATAATATAATCAAATTCTTGATCTCCAGATAACCTCCCAGAATAAATAATTTCATAACAAATTAAAGGTAATAGACTTAATTTAAATTTATCACTTTCTATATTTAATGACTTTCTATCCAGTCCTGGGGAAAATGATTGATGATTATTTGTAAGAGTTCCAATTCCAAAAAAATTAAATAAATTTTCAAGTGGCATAAACTCTCCAAATGGAACTAAATTAACTTTATCATATGATTGAATTAAATTTAGCTCATTATCAAATACTGCCAATGAATTGAAGTATAAATTTTTATTATCTTTATTATTTAAATTTTTTATACCCATTATTATTATATGATTTTGGCTGAAGTTTTTAGTAAACAAATCTTCATAAACCTTCATATCCATTAAGTAACTATCCGGAATTATCCCTTCAGGCCAAATAAAAATAGTCGGTTGGTTATCCTTTGGATTACTTAAAGAAATTAGCTCATTAATTATTTTTAATTCATCCTGATTTGAGTAGAAGCTATCTAAACTAATATTTGGGGAAATTGCCCTAATTATATAATTATGTTTGTTCTTTTTTAATAAATCAGCTTGGTTATTTCTTATGATTCCAAAAGTTAAAAAGCTAACAGCAATAACAACAAAAAGAAGGCACGCTAAAATTTCACTTCGAGATTTTTTTAAAATAAAAATAGCTGGACTCATAAATATTGAGATGCAGACTAAATTGAACGAATATGTTCCAATAATTGACAATATTTGAATAAAATTTGTATTTTCTGAAAAACTAAATGCAATCAAATTCCAGGGAAAGCCGGTAAAAATAAATCCCCTAACCAACTCAATGGTTCCAAATAAAATTGAAAATATTAAAAAAGATACAACTACTTTTTTTGAATAAAAAATTGCAAATAAATATGTAATTATACCATAAAATATTGCCAAAAAACTTGGTATTAAAATTATAGCAAATGGTATTAAAAATTTGAAAGTTTGATCAAATGTTAATGAAATTGATACCCAATACAATCCACTTAAAAAATATCCAAAACCAAAAAACCATCCGTACAAGAAAAAGTATCTATTTTTAAAAGATATTTTTTTTTTATTAAATATAAAAATAAAAAATAAAGTAAATGTTAAAAAATTTATGATAAAATAATTATATGGTGGTAAACTAAAGGCACTGAGGGCTCCTAAAAAAATAAGGTATAGAGAATTTAAAATATTTTTTTTAAGCAAGGTTTATAATTTTTGTATTGATAAGTTTATAAATTTTTTCTTCTTCTTTAATCATTTTTTTAAAATCTTTTAATTTAATATGATCATAACCTAAAAGATGTAAGAAACCGTGAATAAAAATTTTGACAACTTTTTTTTTAAATTCTAGGTTAGATAACTTTTTTGATTTATCAATAAATTCATAGCTAATAATTATATCTCCCAAATAGTAGTTTTTTTTTATATTAATTTTTTTTTCAGCAGGAAAAGACAAAACATCTGTGGGTTTGTTTTTATTTCTAAATTTTTTATTTAATTTTTTAATATTTTTATTGTTAGACAATAAGACTGTTAGGCTTAGATTTTTTTTTATAAATCTATATTTTTTTGGAAAAAACTTTGTTAAAATATTAAAAAAGGTATTTTTGTGCTTAATCTTTTTATTCCAAAGACTGTTATCAGAGACAATTTCAATATTAATCATGATCTTTATCTGAATAAGCCTTTACAATCTTAGAAACTAAAGGATGCCTTACTACATCAGAATGATCAAAGTCTACAACAGCAATTTCATCTAAATGACCCAATAATTTTTTTGATTTATTTAATCCAGACATGTTTTTATTTGGTAAGTCAATCTGAGATGGATCACCATTAATTACTATTTTTGAATTCTCACCAATACGAGTTAAAAACATTTTAATCTGGGTGTCGGTAGCATTTTGAGCTTCATCTAATATCGCAAAGGAATTTTTTAATGTTCTCCCTCGCATAAAGGCTAAAGGTGCTATTTCAATATCACCAATTTCAATCATCCTTTGAATTTTTTCAAAATCAAAAAGATCGTAAAGAGAATCGTATAATGGTCTTAAATATGGATCAACTTTTTCTTTCATGTCACCTGGTAAAAATCCCAATCTTTCACCTGCTTCGACGGCTGGTCTTGATAATATAATTCTTTCAATTTTTTTATCTAATAACATTGTAAGGCCTACAGCGACTGCTAAAAATGTTTTTCCTGTTCCTGCTGGACCAGCAGAAATAACAATGTCACTTTGTCTTAATGCTCTTACATATTCTTTTTGTCTTTGTGATCTTGGAATTACAGATTTTTTGGGTGTTTTAATAATATCAGAAATATTTTGATCTTTATTTTTAACTTTTTCATTAATCATAAATTTATCTATTGATGAAATTATATCTTTTTTTTCAATACTACCATTATTAATAAATTGATTTGCTAAAAATTGAATAGCATTTTTAGTAATTTCATTTTTTTGAGGAGTTGATTTTATTATTATGGAATTTCCTCTAGAATATAAACTGGTATTAGTAATTTTTTCTAAATCTTTTAAATTTTTATTGAACTCTCCAACTACGCCCATTAACAAATCATTGTCATGAAAAATTACACTTAATGAATTATTGTCAGAATAAACAAACTTTAAATTTGAATTTATTTTTTTAGATTGTATATTTCTCAATTTTTAAGCTACCTTTTGATTGCAATCTTTTTTAATTTTTCCAAATAGACTATTTTGGCTACTACTGCTTATCTCTACTTGTACTATCTTTCCAATGTTTTCTATATCTCCTTCAAATACTACCGATGTCATATGCTCGGTTCTACCAAATAATTTCTGCTTATCTTTCATTTGATTTTCAACTAACACACTTACAACTTTTTTTTCAAAAGATTTATTTCTATTGATCTGGCATTCAAATAATTGTTTTTGAATAATTTCTAATCTTACTTTAGATTGATTTTCATCAATTAAATCTAGATCAGCTGCAACAGTTCCTGGCCTTGGGCTAAAAATAAATGAATATGAGTTTACAAATTTTATATTTTTGACTAACCTTAATGTATCTTGAAAATCTTTCTCGTCTTCTTGGGGATAGCCTATTATAAAATCACTAGAAAATTCTATATTAGGATTTATATTTTTCAATTTTTTATAAATCTTTAAGTATTCCTCAATTGTGTGCTTTCTATTCATTAATTTTAAAACTTTATTTGAACCACTCTGCACAGGTAAATGAACAAGTGGCATTAGTTTTTTGCTTTTTTTATAGATATTTAATAAATCCTCTGTCATGTCATTTGGGTGGGAAGTTGTATAACGAATTCTCTCTATCTCTGAGAATTTTTCTAGTTCTAATATCAAATCAGAAAGTCTAAATTCTTTATTATTTTCTTTGTAACTATAAGCATTAACATTCTGCCCTAGAAGAATAATTTCTTTTGTTCCATTTTTAATTAATTCTATTACCTCATTAATAATTTGGCTAAATGGTCTAGAATACTCTGGACCCCTTGTGTATGGTACTACACAGAAATGGCAAAATTTATCACAGCCTTCTTGTATTGTTAAAAATGAGGATATCTTACTATCTTTATTTCTAATCTTACTAAGATAGTTGAACTTCGAAACAGTATCAAATTCTGTTTCTTCATATTTTTTTTTTTTCTTGGAGTAATCTAAAATTGTATCATTAATTTTATGGTAAGCTTGAGGACCTATTACAATGTCTATGTAGGGTTCCCGTTTTAACATCTCTTGATTTTCAGCTTGTGCTACGCAACCAGCAACAATAACAATTGGTTTTTTTTTAGACCTAAAAATTTTTTTAACTCTACCTATTTCATGATAAACCTTTTCTTTTGCTTTATCTCTTATATGGCAAGTATTTAAAATATAACAATTTGCATCTTCATAATTATCTGTTTTTTCAAAACCAATTTTTCTTACAGAATCATAAATACGGTTTGAATCGTATTCATTCATTTGACATCCAAATGTTTTAATAAATATTTTTTTTACCATCTAGTTTAGGTTTTTTTTTTAACCCCATACAGTTCTAATTTATGATCTACTAAATTATAACCATACTTCTCAGCAACTTTTTTTTGTAACTTTTCAATTTCTTCATCTACAAATTCTATTATTTCTCCTGACTTTATATCTATTAGATGATCGTGATGACCCTCATTAAGCTCTTCGTACCTTGCCTTACCACCTTTAAATTCATGTTTGGTTAAAATACCAGATTCCTCAAATAATTTTACAGTCCTGTATACTGTTGCAATACTAATTTTTGAATCAATTTTTGATACTCTATTATAAAGCTCATCCACATCTGGATGATCATTGGATTGAGACATAACTTTAGCTATAATTTTTCTTTGCTCGGTGAGTTTTACTCCTTTTGACAAACATTTTTGTTCAATATTTTCTGACATATTCAATTTTAACTTAAGTAAATAGGATTAATCAAATTCTTTTTAATTTTAAATTTATCACATAAATAGGGTACATCTTCATATTTGGCATCATCTAATTGATCAAAATCCAAGAAACTAAAGCAATAATAATCTATTTTTTTGGTTAAAAATAAAGCTTTAATAGTTGCAAGTGAATTTCTTATGCCAGCAAAGCTGCCTGGACCTCTATTAACATAAATAACCTTTATTTCATTGAGTGAACTCTTATTATTTCCCAAAAATTCATTTATTAGTATAATTAATTTTTCAAAATTAATTTTGCTATTTTCATAACCACAAGTATAAATATTTTTATCAATCATGTGTGTTAAAAAAATTTTATCTTTTGCTGCATCTATAATTAAGCTATTCATGGTAATCATATTTACCGTTAGTTCTAAAGCAGATGAAAATAATATCAAATATTATTCTGATGATAAGGGTATACTTTCTCTGATGTATCATAGGTTTAATGAGGAAAAGTATCCATCAACTAACATACAAATGAATATTTTCTTAGATCAAATCAAAATAATCAAAGATTTAAACTTTAATTTTTATAACCCTAATGATCTAGAAAAAAATTATGATATACCAAAAAAAGAAAAGGGGATACTTATTACTATTGACGATGGCTTTTCCTCATTTTATGAGTTTGCTTGGCCACACTTAAGAGATAATCAAATTCCTTTTATTCTTTTTATATCTACAGAGGCTGTTGGAAAAAATGGATACATGAGTTGGAATCAAATTCGTGAAATCGAGAAAGAAGACAATGTATACATAGGAAATCATTCTCACTCACATGATTATTTGGTTAACTTTAAAAAAAAAGATTTTGAAGCTGATATAAACAAAGCTAGTAGAATTTTTACCAAGGAGCTTGGATATAATCCAATATTTTTTTCATACCCCTTTGGTGAATATAGTGAAGAAATAAAAAAATACATTTCTAAAAATTTTAAGTTTTCTTTTGGACAGCACTCTGGTGTTATAGATATAAATAAAGATCGATTTGAATTACCTCGATTTCCAATCAATGAAAAATATGGTGATTTAAAAAGATTTAAATTTTTAATTAATCTTGAACCATTACAATATAAAAATCTTATGCCTATTAACAAATATATCACAGATAAAAATAATCCTCCTATTTTTTCAGTAGAATTTTTTAAAAATCAAAATAATATAAATAATATTACTTGTTTTTCTAATGAGGGAAATAAATGGGAAAAATCAAAAATTTATATTAATGAAAACATATTAAATATTAAATTTAGAGAAAAATTTATCTTTCGAAGGGGCAGAATTAATTGTTCATTAAATGATGCTGGGACTTGGAGGTGGTTTGGAACTCAGTTTTCAGTTCAACTAAATTAAATTAAGCTCTCTAATTCAATGCTTGTTGGAAGTAATTTAGCATCATCAAAGTCTGTTAATTGATTTTGTTTTATTATTTGCTGTAAAATTTTAACATATTCTTTACCTGTTTCGGCATACTTATCTAAATATTCTGTAAGCATTAAGCTATCCAATGCTTTTCCTTCATCTCTTAATTGTGCTCTCGATCTTCTGAATTCTCTATATGATGAGTGTGTATTAAGATTTCTGTGATAAGCTTTAACTGAAGCCTGTAAAACTTTAAACCTCATTACTTTGTGACTTGTGTTATCTTCTGCTCCTGCGGGCTTTATCCCTTCACCTGACCAAGTCCACTGACCAAATAGTGCATTACCTTCTTGTGCAAATCTCGATACTCCCCAACCTGTTTCTTTTGCTGCCTGTGCAATCGCTATTGATACTGGAACTTCATCCATTCTTACTTTTAATGTTGATAAATCACTTTTTTGAACACCGTATTGTTTAAATTTTTTTTTTATCCATTTTTTTTCTAATATTGTATTATTACTTTTGTTTATAATACTAAAAAGTTTTTTTCTATCTAATCTAATATTATTATTTTCTTTTATCACTAATGGTAAAATAATTTGAATAAATAGTTTTTTTCTCATCTTTGTATTTTCTATTTTTTTTATTTCTTGAGGTAATAATGATATTGAAATTGGCTTTACCAATTTGGTTTTTCTAACATCATCTAAATTGTAATTGGTGTCTTTAAATAATTGTTCAATAGTTGACGCACTTAATCTAATATAATCATTTGGTAAATCATTAATTTCGAGCACATCTTCAAATATATATTTTTCTATTGACTCGTCTTCTAATTTAGCTAATTCACTTGGGTTCTTATTTTCTAGTGTATTTTCAAAAATATTCTTAGAATCATTTTGATATTCTTTAAAGTTTGCACTTCTTTTATCTTTAAAATCTACAAAAATTGGAAATATATAAAAAATAGAAATTATTATCATGCTACTTAAAAATGTTCGTGACAAAACATTTAAGCTATCACTTTTAAAATAATTACTTCTTTTTTTTTTGCTTAAAATAAAACCTTTATCTTTTAAATATTTTTTTATTTCAATAAATGATATTTTATCTTTTTTCATATTTATACTGCAATTACTTCGTTCACCTCAGGTATATAATGACACAAAAGATTTTGTACCCCTTGCTTAAGGGTCATTGTTGAACTCGGACAGCCTGAGCAACTGCCTTGCAATTCTACTTTTACTATACCATTTTTAAATTCTTTAAATTTAATGTCTCCACCATCTCTTGCGACTGCAGGTCTTATCTTCGTATCCAGAATTTTTATTATCTGTTTTTCTATCTCAAGAAACTCTGAATCATCTTTTTCATCGAGACCTTTATCAACTATAAATTCTGTTCCTTTTGAATAAAAATCGTTAATTAAAGAAATAATTATATGCTTTATTTCTTCCCAGTCTTTATTTTCAGTCTTATTTATAGATAAAAAATCTGAACCTAAAAAAATTCCTGTTACTCCACTAATTGATAAAATATTTCTAACTAATTCATTATTAGTTTCTTCTTTTTTTGTAATTTCAAAAGATCCATTATTAGACACTGGTTTTCCAGGAATGAACTTAAGTGAATTAGGATTAGGTGTTTTTTCTGTTTGAACGAACATATATTATATATAGTGATTAATTATAACATTTAAACTAATTAATAAATTTTATTAAAAACCGACAAATTCCTTAATTTCTCTAATTTTTTTTGAAGCAATTTTATCTGCTTTTTTAGACCCTTCTAATAAAATAGCATCTAAATATTTTTCATCATTTAATAATTTTTTTATCTCTTTTGATATTGGTTCAATTTTTTCAATTAATATTTCTGAAAGTTTTTCTTTAAAATTTGAAAAATTTTTTCCACTAAATTCTTTTACAGATTTCTCTAAATTTTGGCCAGTCAAACTGGAATAAATACCAAGCAAATTTTCTGCTTCTGGTCTTTGAGATAAATCGTTAGATGTAGATGGCATTGGCATTGGATCAGTTTTTGCTTTTTTGATTTTATTTGATATCTCATCTTTACTATCTGTAAGATTAATTCTGCTTAAATCTGAGGGATCTGATTTACTCATTTTTTTTAAACCATCCTTTAAACTCATAATTCTAGAAAATTCTTTTTGAATTAAAGGTTCAGGAACTTTTAAAAATTCTGGTGCATCAAAATCATTATTAAACTTTTGAGCAATATCTCTACACAATTCTAAATGTTGTTTTTGATCATCTCCAACTGGAACATGTGTAGCATCATAGAGTAATATATCAGCAGCCATCAATACAGGATATGAATAAAGTCCAATACTTGCTTTTTCTTTGTCTTTTCCTGCTTTTTCCTTAAATTGTGTCATTCTATTTAACCAACCTATTCTTGATACACAACTTAAAATCCAGGCACCCTCAGAATGAGCAGGAACCATTGATTGATTAAATATAATACTTTTTTTGGGATCTATCCCACTTGCAATAAATGTGGCTGCTGTCTCTCTTATATTTCTTTTTAATTTTTTAGGTTCTTGTTTAATAGTAATTGCATGAAGATCTACCACACAAAAAACGCACTTATTATTGTCAACATTATTCAATTCTACAAAATTTTTAATTGCACCCAAATAATTTCCTAGGTGAAGATTTCCTGTTGGTTGAACTCCTGAAAAAATTTTTTTACTCATAATTAATACTTTAAATTAATATCACTAATTTTAAAAGCTTTGATCAAAATTGCAATTATCAGATAGAAAATAAATCCCAATAAAACTATCATTATAAGATAAAAAAATTTTGTGCTTTGTTCATAGTTCAAAAAATCTCTAAAAAAATTAATAAGATAATTAAAAAATATTCCCATCGAAATTACAGAAAAAACAATTCTTAAAAATCTATTAATAAATGTACTAGTAAAGTTGAATAAATTTTTTTTTTTTAGAATAACAAATAGTAAAATTGCATTAGTCCAAGCTGATATTGTTGATGCAATTGGGATAATTATAAAACCAATTGAATCAAAAAAAGAAAGGCTAATAATAATATTTAATGCAACAGTTATTACACCAATATAAAATGGTGTTTTTGTATCGTGTCTTGCAAAAAAGAAAGTTGAAAATAATTTATTTAAAGAAAAAGAAGGAAGACCTAGTGCAAAATAAAATACTGCTAATGCTGTATTTTGAACACCTATTTTATCAAATGAACCATAACCAAAAAGTGCAGAAACTATTTCTTCTGACGCAATTAATAAAGCAACAGTTGCAGGAATGCTTAAAAATAAACTTAATTCTAATGCTTTATTTTGTATTAAATTAATACTACTTTTTTTTTTATTTTGTATATGTTTTGAAAGTTGAGGTAATATAACTGTTCCAATTGCAACTCCTGCAATTGCTAAATTTATTTGATAAATTCTATCTGCATAATAAAGGTACGAAACAGCATTTGCTTGAAATGTTGCAATAATTGTACCAACTAAAATGTTAATTTGAGCTACACCAGAAGAAAAAATGCTTGGTAATAATTTTTTAAAAAATTTTTTTACCTTAGAATCTATATTGATTTTAAATTTAATTTTTGGCAAATAATATTTTCTTAAAAAAAAATACAAAAATATAAATTGTAATATTCCTGCTAAAGTTACTGCATATGCTAAATAAAATACCAACCGATCATTTAAAATTTTTCCAAAAAATAAAACTCCTATCAAAAGAATATTTAAGATTATTGGGACTGCTGATGCAGCTGCAAATTTATTGTGTGAATTCAAAACTGCAGAGAAAAAAGAACTTAGACATATAAAAAATAAAAATGGAAAAGTAATCCTTGTTAAATTAATTGCTAATTCCATTTTTTTAGTACCTTCTTCAAAGCCTGGGGCAATCAACGATACAAAAAATGGCATAAATATTTCAATTAATAGAACAATAAAAAATAAACCTAAGATAAGTAAATTAAAAATATTGTTTGCAAAATCACTAGCTTTTTTTTTTGTTTTAGATAATTCAGATGAATAGCTTGGAACAAAAGCAGCATTAAATGTGCCTTCTGAAAAAAGCCTTCTAAAAGTATTTGGAATTCTAAATGCTACAAAGAATGCATCTGTAATAGGCCCGACCCCAAGAAATATTGCAATCAATATATCCCTTAAATAACCAAGTAATCTACTAATTATAGTAAAAAAACTGAATGTGCTTGTTGACTTAATAAGGTTCATAAATCATATTAGTCTTAAATTTGCTCCATTTGTATACCTAATTAACATAAATGAAAAAAAAAGCAGTTAATCATTACACCGATAAGGAAGCTCTAGAGTTTCATAATAGTAAAAAACCAGGCAAGATTGAAATTATATCCTCAAAACCTATGACAACAAAAAGAGATTTGGCTTTAGCCTATTCTCCTGGTGTCGCTGCTCCTGTTAAAGAAATTGCTAAGAACCCAGAGGCCGCCTATGATTACACATCTAAAGGTAATTTAGTTGCGGTTATAAGTAATGGGTCTGCAATTTTAGGCATGGGGAATTTAGGTGCTTTAGCATCTAAGCCTGTGATGGAAGGTAAGGCTGTATTGTTTAAGAGATTTGCTGATATAGATTCAATTGACTTAGAAATTGATTGTTCAGATACTAACGAAATTATTAATAGCATAAAAAATTTTTCTCCTAGCTTTGGTGGCATAAATTTAGAAGATATTGCTGCACCAGACTGTTTTATTATTGAAGAAAAGTTAAAAGAAATATTAGATATTCCAGTATTTCATGATGATCAACATGGGACTGCTATAATTACAACAGCCGCACTAATTAATGCTCTTGATATAAGTGGTAAATCAATAAATGAAATTAAAATTGTTGTTAATGGAGCTGGTGCATCTGCAATGGCTTGTACTAACTTATTTAAAAATAGTGGCGTGCCCCAAAAAAATATAACTATGGTGGATAGAAAAGGTGTTATTTATCGTGGACGAGGCGATCTAAATCAATGGAAATCATCTCATGCAATTGAAACAAAAAATAGAACTCTTGATGAGGCCATTAAAAATGCCGATGTATTTTTAGGTCTTTCGGCAAAAGGGGCATTATCAAAAGACATGGTAAAAAAAATGTCTAAAAACCCAATAATTTTTGCATGTGCTAATCCAGATCCTGAAATTACTCCTGAAGAAATTCAAGAAGTTCGCGATGATGCAATTATAGCTACGGGTAGATCTGATTATCCCAATCAAGTTAATAATTTAATTGGTTTTCCTTATATATTTAGAGGCGCTTTAGATGTCAGGGCTAAGACAATCAATGAAGCAATGAAAGTTGCTGCTGCTAATGCCATTGCAGCTCTTGCCCGTGAAGATGTTCCCGATGAAGTTGTTGCTGCTATGGGAGGTGATAGACCTCATTATGGACGAGAATACATAATTCCATCAACATTTGATCCAAGATTAATCAGTGTAATTCCTGTTGCAGTTGCTAAAGCTGCAATTGATAGTGGTGTTGCAAGAAAGGAAATAAAAGATTTTGAAATTTATAAAGAAAATCTTAAACAAAGATTAGATCCATCTGTAACAATAATGCAGGGAATAAATTCACAGATTAAAAAAACAAAAAAAAGAATTGTTTTTGCAGATGGAGAAGATGAAAATACTTTAAAAGCTGCAATTGCTTTTAAAAATAGTGGTCTTGGGACTCCAATATTGGTTGCTAAAAAAGCAAATATTAAACAGAGGCTAAGAGAAATTGGGTATGATGAAAATTTTGACATAGAAATAACTAACTCTACCGACAAAGAAAAAAGGGAGAAGTATGTCAAATTTTTATTTAAAAAAATGCAGAGAGAACAGGGTTTGCTAGAGAGAGATTGTGATAGAATGGTTAGAAATGACAGGGTAATTTGGGCTTCTTGTATGGTTTCGTGTGGAGATGCTGATGGAGCAGTAACTGGGAATACCAGAAGATATGGAGCTTCTCTAGAAAAGATAACGAAAGTAGTTGCTTCACGGCCTGGAGAAATAATGTTTGGTCTCAATATGATCGTTAATAAAGGTAAAACTGTTTTTGTTGGAGATACAAGCGTTCATGAGTACCCAAGCTCAGAACAATTAGCTGAAATAGCAATTTCTTCTGCGAGAGTTGTGAAGTTGTTTGGTTTTGATCCAAAGGTTGCTTTTGTATCTCACTCTACATTTGGACAGCCATTAACAAGCAGAACTAAGCATATAAAAAATGCCGTAGATATTTTAAAAGGTAAAGATGTTAATTTTAAATTTGATGGTGACATGCAGCCTGATGTTGCTTTGAATGATCAGTATAAAGAACTTTATCCATTTTCAGAAATAGTTGGTAATGCAAATATATTAATAATGCCTGGCCAACATAGTGCAGCAATATCTTATAAAATGATGAGAGAGTTAGGGGGTGCAAAAGTTATTGGACCTCTTTTGATAGGCTTGGGGCAACCAATAGAAATTGCACCTCTAAGATCTTCTACATCCGATATTTTGAATCTAGCTTCTGTTGCTGCTTATTCTGCTGGAGTAATTAGTTATAATAAGAAAAACTAATTTTTTTGTATTCTTAAATCTTCAACTAAAAAAATGCTTGCTACTACATCAGCAACATCAAATATTTCTTTTGCTTCATTAATTACCTCTATTCTTTCTTCATTTGTGTGGGCAATACCATAAATAAAAACTTTCTTCTTATAAGTATCTATTTGATAATTTGTTGCCTTAATCTTTTTATTAAATATTATAGCAGTACGTAATTGTGAAGTGATTAATAAATCTTTAGCAGATTGTTTGAAATTAAAATCTTCTTTTATTTTAGTATCATTTTTAACTGATCTTGCTCCTTTAGTTTCCCATGCTAATTTTGTTATGTGTAGCTTTTCCTCAGGGTTAGGAATAGTTCCAGTTACAAAAATTCTACCATCTAAAACCTTTGTTTTTAGAGTTAATAAATAACTTTTATCTCTTAATAATATTCTTGCTGTTAAATTTTTTTGCATAACTGTATCATCAATTTGCGTTCCTACAGATCTAGGATCTAGAGCAATACTTACACCTGTACCAAAAATTCCTGTTGATGCCGTACCTACGCATCCAGTCAAAAATAAAAATATAAAAAAAATTGAAATTAATCTATTTCTCATTTTTTATTTTTAAACAATAATTGTAAATTTCTTTTTTTGGAACTTTGCTATTTAGACTAACTAAATCAGTAATATCTTTTATACTTAATTTTTTGATCATACTTTCAATAGTTTTTTTATCTGATTCCTCTAATTTTAGCGAAGCTTTTTTTATTTTTTCTTTTTCAGAAATTACAACAGTTAATTCTCCTTTTGGATTGTCTTTAAAAGTTTCAAGAGTATCAACGCTTGTTCTGATATATTCCTCATAAAATTTGGTCATTTCTCTACATACTAATATTTTTCTTCCAGCAAAATATTCTTTAATAACTTTTACTGATTTATTGAATTTTTTTGGAGAAATAAAAAAGACTATCGAACTTTCTAGATTTGATAAATTTGTGAAATCTTCTTTTAAATCACTATTTTTTTCAGGAAAAAATCCATAAAAGAAAAATTTTTCTGAAAAACCACTAATTGAAATAGCTGATGATACCGCCGAAGGTCCTGGCAAAGGAAAAATGTTAATTTCATTAAGTAAGCATTCATTAATAAGTATAGCTCCTGGATCTGAAATTGAAGGTGTGCCCGCATCAGAAATAAGCGATACAACACAATTAGATTTTAATATATCAATAATTCTTGGTAGGTTTTTTTTTTCATTAAATTTATGATTTGAAATTAATTTTGACTTAACCTCATATCTATCTAATAATTTCTTTGAAATACGGGTATCTTCACACAGAATATAATCTGATTTTTTTAAAACATTGATTGTTCTTAAGGTAATATCACTTAAATTACCAATAGGTGTTGATACAATATATAATCCACTTTTAACTTGGTTATTTTTATTTTCTGAATGTAGAATCATTAAATTATAATCGATATAATAATAACATTAAAATGATCAAAATTATTAAAATTATATTATTGGTTTTAACTTTGCTTACTCCTGTTCAGGGGGTATTAGCAGAAGAAAAAATTAGGATTGGTCTTCTTGTTCCTTTATCTGGAAAAAATGCTGAGATCGGTCAATCTATAATTAGAGCTACTCAGCTTGCTATTAATAAAATTAACAACTCTTCCATAGAAATACTTCCTAAAGATACAAAATCAAAACCAGAAACCACGTTAAAAGCTGCTAAGGAATTAAGTCAAGCAGGAGTTAAAATAATAATTGGTCCAGTATTTAATAGTAGTTTAGAATTTCTTGATGAATTAGAAAATATTACATTTTTATCTCTTACCAATAAGGTTAATAATAATCCAAAAAACATTATTAGTGCCGGCATAAATGCATCATCTCAATTAAGAACAATACAAAAATTTATAGAGGCGAATCAAATAAAAAAGACTATTTTTTTAATGCCAGATTTAAACTACAAAAATGAAATAAAAGTTGCGATATCTAATTCTAAAATAAAATTATTTAAAACTTATACTTATGATCCAGATCCCACAAAGCTTACAAAGCAAATCGAAAAAATTACAAACTATTCAAAAAGAAAACAAAATCTTAAAGATGAAATAGCAAGAATAGAAAAATCAGATGATGCCAACAAAGATATTTTAATTGATCGATTAAATAAAAAAGACACTCTTGGAGATGTAAGGTTTGACTCATTAATAATTGCAGATTTTGATGAGAGTTTAAAAAGTGTTACAACTTCATTATTATATACCAACATATCTCCTAAAGAAAAATATTTTATAACTCTTAATCAGTGGTTTGATGAATCGCTTTTAAATGAAACAAGCTCACAGCCTATTTATTTTCCCTCTATAAATAAAAATAATTATGAACGTTTTAAAGTTGAATATTCAAAAACATTTAATCAAGAACCAAACCAAATATCTTTTTTAAGTTTTGACTTAGTTGGTCTTGTTTACTATTTAATACTTCAAAACAATTTAGTTGTAGATAAAAAAATTTTTATCAAAAAAACTATGTTTAAAGGAAAAATTGGAATTTTTGAAATAAAAGATAATAAAATTAATCATATTCTTAATTTTTACAAAGTTGATAATAAAAAATTTAAAAAAATTTTTTGATTTTTTTAAACGCTTTAAACCGATGATCTATCTTATATTTTTGTGATGATTTCATTTCACCAAAAGTAATCTTCTTGCTTAAAGGTATAAAGATAGGATCATAACCAAATCCATTTTTACCCTTTTGTTTTGTGGAAATATAACCCTTAACTTCTCCAACAGAATGTACTGATTTTTTACTGGGCCAATAAATTGTTAAAGCACAAATAAATTTAGCTTTAATCTTTTTTATTTTCCAATTTATATCTTTTTTTTTTAATTCTTTAAAAACTCTTTTTATTGCTTTTGTAAAGTTAGCTTTTTTACCTCCCCATCTAGCAGAATAAATGCCTGGTGCTCCATTCAGAATTTCTATTTCAAGTCCGGAGTCATCTGCTAGACAAGTCATCTTAGATTTATGTGAAAAAAACTTTGCTTTAATTAGTGAATTTTCTACAAAACTTTTTCCATTTTCGATTGGACTTTTAATTTTAAAGTCAGAAGGAGAACAAATTTCAAGATTTTTAGGGAGCAAACCTTTAATTTCTCTCAGTTTTCCTGCATTATTTGTGCCAACTAATAATTTTATTATTTTTTTATTTAACATCTAGCAATTATCAAATTTCATACCATATAAGTCTCAATGGAAAAAGATCAAAACATTACTCCTGAAGAGCAAAATGACGAAGGGGAAATTCCTAAAACTGAACAAAATTTAGAAGATCAAAAAAATGAGATAAAAGAAGTTACACCTGAGGAAAAAATCAAAGAATTAGAAGATAAAGTAATTAGAACTTTAGCTGAGATGGAGAATCAAAGAAGAAGGTTCGAAAAAGAAAAAGATGATGCCTTTGATTATGGTGGGTTTGCTTTTGCAAAAGAAGCTTTAAATCTTATAGATAATCTAGAAAGATCTAAACAAATTTTAGAAAATGACAATGTGTTAAAAGATACGGATGCTTTAAAAAAAACATTAGAACATTTCGATATTATCAATAAAGATTTGATTTCTGTTTTTTCTAAAAATAATATTATTGCCATAGACTCTATAGGGCAAAAACTAAATCCAAATATTCATCAAGCTATGATGGAAGTTGAAAATGATCAAAAAGAACCTGGAACTATAATTCAAGAAATTCAAAAAGGGTTTATGATCAAAGATAGACTTTTAAGACCAGCTTTAGTTGGTGTATCAAAAAAAACTGAAAATAATGACCAAATAAATGAGGAAAATATAGAAAAATCAGACAACAAATAATTTTTTGACTGAACTTGTAGATTAAAAATTAACACTTATATGAAGAAAAGGATTTAAAATTATGAGCAAGATAATAGGTATAGATTTAGGAACAACTAATTCATGTGTATCAATCATGGAAGGTAGCCAGCCTAAAGTTTTGGAAAATGCAGAAGGTGCAAGAACTACTCCTTCTGTTGTTGCTTTTACTGATGATGGAGAAAAATTAGTTGGACAGCCAGCAAAGAGACAAGCGGTAACTAATCCCGAAAATACTATATTTGCTGTAAAAAGATTGATTGGAAGAAATTTTGAAGACCCCACTGTAAAAAAGGACATTGCTGCAGCTCCTTTTAAAATAGTTAACTCTGAAAAAGGTGATGCTTGGATTGAAGCAAAAGGTGAAAAATACTCACCCTCGCAGATATCAGCTTTTATTCTGATAAAAATGAAGGAAACAGCTGAAAAATATTTAGGGCAAGCAGTAACAAAAGCGGTAATAACTGTTCCGGCTTATTTTAATGACGCACAAAGGCAAGCTACGAAAGATGCTGGTAAAATTGCAGGATTAGAAGTTTTACGAATTATAAATGAACCTACGGCTGCTTCCCTAGCTTATGGCTTAGATAAAAAAAAAGAGAATAAAAAAATTGCTGTTTATGATTTGGGCGGAGGAACATTTGATGTTTCAATTCTTGAATTAGGTGATGGTGTATTCGAAGTAAAATCTACAAATGGAGATACTTTTTTAGGTGGAGAAGATTTTGATAATTCTATTGTTGATTATTTAATTAATGAATTTAAAAAAGATAGTGGAATTGATTTAAGGAGTGATAAACTGGCTCTTCAAAGATTAAAAGAGGCAGCAGAAAAAGCTAAAATCGAGTTATCATCAGCTGAACAAACTGACGTTAATTTACCATTCATAACTGCAGATAAAACAGGTCCAAAGCATATTAATTTAAAAATGACTAGAGCTAAACTAGAAGCTTTAGTGGAGGATTTAATTTTAAGAACTATACCACCTTGCAAAATAGCTTTAAAAGATGCTGGTCTTAATGCGGGTCAAATTGATGAAATTGTAATGGTTGGTGGAATGACAAGAATGCCAAAAGTTATTTCTGAAGTGAAAAAATTTTTTGGCAAAGATCCAAATAAAAGTGTTAACCCTGACGAAGTTGTTGCAATGGGTGCAGCGATTCAAGCTGGTGTATTGCAGGGAGATGTTAAAGATGTTCTTCTTTTAGATGTAACACCTCTTTCTCTAGGGATTGAAACTTTAGGTGGGGTATCAACAAAATTAATCGAAAAAAATACAACAATTCCTACCAAAAAAAGTCAAGTTTTTTCAACTGCAGAAGATAATCAGCCTGCTGTGTCAATAAGAGTTCTTCAGGGCGAAAGAGAAATGGCTTCTGATAATAAAATGCTTGGGAATTTTGAATTAGTTGGAATTGCTCCTGCAGCTAGAGGTATTCCACAGATAGAAGTTACATTTGATATTGATGCAAATGGAATTGTAAGTGTTTCTGCAAAAGATAAAGGAACCGGTAAAGAACAAAAAATTCAAATCCAAGCTTCTGGTGGTTTAAGTGATGAAGAAATTGAAAAAATGGTTAAAGATGCAGAGGCAAATAAAGATGAAGATAAAAAGAAAAGAGAATCTGTAGATGCAAGAAATCAAGCTGATACTTTAATTCATTCAACAGAAAAAAACCTAAAAGAACATGGTGCTAAAGTTTCAGATGCAGACAAAAAAGCAATAGAGGATGCTTCGTCTGCTCTAAAAGAAACAATTAAAGGTACTGATATCGAGGATATTAAAAAGAAAACAGAAACTTTAGTTCAAGCTTCTATGAAATTAGGTGAAGCAATTTATAAGTCTCAAGAAAAAAAAGAAGGTTCACCTAAAGATGGTGATAAAAGTGATGAAGGGAAAAAAGACGATAATGTAGTCGATGCAGACTTTGAAGAAGTAAAAGATGTAAAAGAAGAAAAAAAAGAAGAAAAAGAAGAAGAAAAAGAAAAGAGCGCTTAAGACTTAAAACAACTATCATCTTAAAGTAACTTATGGCTAAAAGAGATTTTTATGACGTTTTGGGTGTTAGTAAAAGTGTAAATCCTGAGGAATTAAAATCAGCATATAGAAAACTAGCAGTAAAACACCACCCTGACAAAAACCCTGGTGATAAAGCTTCAGAGGAAAAATTTAAAGAAGCTGGTGAAGCATACGGTATTCTTTCAGACCAAGAAAAAAAACAAAATTATGATAACTTTGGCCATGCTGCTTTTGAAGGTGGTGGAGGAAGACAAGGTGGTGGATTTGGAGGGGCAGATTTCTCTGATATTTTTGAAGATTTTTTTGGTGACTTCGGGGGTGGTGGTAGATCTAGAGGTGGAAGAAGTACTAGTAATAGAGGTTCTGACTTAAGATATGATTTATCAATTACATTAGAAGAAGCTTATGAAGGTAAAAAACAAGATATTAAATTTTCAACTACAGAGAAATGTAATACCTGCAAAGGAAATGGATCGAAGCCAGGTTCATCTCCTGATAAATGTACGACTTGTGGTGGAAATGGTAAGGTAAGATCTAATCAAGGTTTCTTTACAGTTCAACAAACATGCCCTCGATGTGCAGGAAGTGGTGAAGAAATTACAAACCCCTGCAATGATTGTAGTGGTCAAGGAAGTAAACAAACTTCTAAAAAGTTATCTGTTACAATACCAAAAGGTGTTGATGATGGAACAAGAATAAGATTGGCAGGCAAAGGTGAGGCAGGTACCAAAGGAGGAGCTAGTGGAGATTTATATTTATTTATAAACGTTCATTCTCATGAACTTTTTAAAAGATCTGATGAAAATTTATTTTTTGATTTCCCAATATCAATAGCTGATGCAGCTTTAGGAACAACGATAGAAATTCCAACAATTGATGGTGGAAGAGCAAAAATTAAAATACCTGATGGAACTCAAAATGGAAAACAATTTAGGTTAAAAGGCAAGGGAATGCCTTATATAAGGGGTAGTGGAAATGGAGATCTTTATGTGCAAGTAAATACTGAAGTTCCTATCTCATTAAATAAAGCACAAAAAGAATTACTTGAGAAATTTAGAGAAATTGAAAACGAAAAATCAAACCCTAGTATTAAAAAATTCTTCCAAAAAGCTAAAAGTTTCTGGAAAAACTAAAGACTAATTAGCTAAAAAAGGTTAATATTTTCTGGAATGAAAAAAATTAATCTAGCAATTACTGGTTGCCTTGGAAGAATGGGCCAACAGCTTATTAAATCATCTAAATCTAATAAAAGTTTTAAATTAACGGCACTTACAGAAAATAAGCCTATTAATAAAAAAATAGCTGGTATCAAGCTTAATTCAAATACGGAACTGGCCTTTAAAAATACTGATGTGATTATAGATTTTACAGTTCCAAAATGTACTTTCGAGATTCTTAAAATAGCAGCAAAGCTAAAAAAAAAAGTAGTTATTGGAACAACTGGCTTTACCCAAAAAGAAGAGGCTCTAATTAAGAAGTATGCAAAAAAAATTCCTATCTTAAAAGCGGGTAATATGAGTTTGAGTGTTAATTTATTAATGTATTTAACTGAAATTGCATCAGGATCACTTGGAGATAATTATTTAAGCAAAGTATTTGAAATTCATCATAAACATAAAAAAGACTATCCTTCAGGAACTGCATTAATGCTTGGAAAAGGTATAGCAGATGGAAAGAGCAAAAATTTATATAATCTAATAGGTAAAAAATTTTTAAATAAGAAGTCTTTTCCTTTTGGAAAAAAAATCAATTTTAATTCTATTAGAAAAGGAGAAATCATTGGAAAACATGAGGTAACATTCTCAAATGGTAAAGAAATAATAGCTTTAAATCATGAGGCATTTGATAGAACTCTATACTCAGATGGTGCTTTAACCGCTGCAAAGTGGCTTACAAATAAAAAAGCTGGACTTTATTCGATGAGAGATTTATTGAATTTTAAATAATGCAGGAGAGAGAGAAAGCTAAACAAATACTAAAAATCTTAAATAAAATTTATCCCACAACCCCTATTCCATTAAAACATAGAAACAAATTTACTCTTTTAACTTCCGTTCTTTTATCGGCACAATGTACAGATCTAAATGTTAACAATGTAACAAAGAATATATATCCAAAATATAATAAACCTGAGCACTTTGTTAAATTAGGAAGAAAAAAAATTGAAAAACTAATAAAAAGTATTGGTATCTTTAGAGTTAAGGCTAAAAGCATATATTTAATGTCTAAGCAGCTATTGGAAAAGCATAATGGAAATGTACCTAAAACATTTGAAGAATTAGAAAAACTACCAGGTGTAGGCCATAAAACAGCCAGTGTGGTCATGTCACAAGGTTTTGGATACCCCGCATTTGCAGTAGATACTCATATTCATCGACTAGCTCAAAGATGGGGATTAACAAACGGTAAAAATGTTATCCAAACTGAAAAAGATTTAAAAAGAATTTTTCCAATGAAAACTTGGAGTAAGCTTCACCTTCAAATAATTTATTATGGAAGAGAATATTGCAAGGCAAGAAGTTGCTATGGTTTAACTTGTAAAATTTGTACTACTTGTTATCCTAATCGTAAAAATCCAATTAATATAAAAAAAGCATAATATGAAAATTTTGGGAATTGGAAATGCAATTGTTGATGTTATATGCAAAGTGGATGATAACTATTTATCAAATAATGGTCTAACAAAAAGCACCATGAAACTTGTTGATGAAATTGAATTTAAAAAACTGTTATCAACTTTAAAAATTGAAGAAACAGTATCGGGTGGATCCGTTGCAAATTCCATTGTTGGATTATCTCAATTAGGAAATGAAGTTGGTTTTATTGGTAAAATTAATAACGATGAATTAGGTGAAAAATATGAAGAAGGATTAAAAAAAGAGAATGTTAACTATCTTTATTTGAAAAAAAAAGAGAGCCTACCGACAGGTACTTGCTTAATATTAATTACTCCAGACTCCGAAAGAACGATGTGTACATTTCTTGGTACTGCTGGAAAAATTAACAAAAATGATGTTGATATAAATTCAGTTAAGAAAAGTGATATTATATTTTTAGAAGGTTATTTGTGGGATGAGGGTGAACCAAAGTCTGCTTTTGATAAAGCAATTCAAAATTCTAACAGTGTAGCGATGTCATTATCTGACTTATTTTGCGTAGAGAGACATAGGACACATTTTTTAGATCTTGTCAGAAATAAATTAGATATTACATTTGCCAACGAACAAGAGATTAAATCATTAATAAATGCAAAAAATTTTGATGAAGTTGTCACCTTTGGTAAAGAAATTGGAAAAATTATTGTTATTACTCTTGGTGAAAAAGGAAGCATAGCTATTAATAAAAATGAAGTAGTAAAATGTGAAAGTGAAAAAAATTTAAAGATAGTTGATTTAACTGGCGCAGGTGATTTATTTGCGGCAGGATTCCTGCATGGACATATTAATAATTTATCAATATTAGAAAGTCTTAAAAAGGGAACTGAAATGTCATCAAAAATAATTCAAAAAATAGGTGCTAGACTAGACTAGGTTTTTTTCTTTTATAGCTTCCCTTTCCTTTCTTTGCTTTTACTATTCTTAATTTATATTTTTTAGTTCTTAAATCTTTTGCAATAGGATTTTTTTTTTTCATTTATATTTTATAACCAAGATCTTCACTTGTTATAAAACTATCATCATTAAATTTATCTTTTATTTTTTTTCTTAATCTATAAATATGAGTTTCAACTGTGTGTGTTTCTAAATCAGCAGAATATCCCCACACTTTATTTTGCATCGTGTTAACTGATTGGGGAAGACTTTGATCTTTTAGAAATAAAATAATGTCAATTTCTTTTTCAGTTAATTTTAATTCATTTATTTTGTTAGAAATAATTCTTGAATTAAAATTCAATGTATAGTTTTTTATATCTAGTTTAGAATGGAAATTATATTTCTGTTTTATCAGATGTATATTTATCTCATCATGTAGTTTTTCAATTTTAAGAGGCCACGTATCCATTACCAATACATTGTTAACATCAATTCTATTATTTGATAATAATGTATGATTTTTTTTATCAACAATGATTGTAGAATTTATGCATTTTACATTATTAGATTCTATTTCTTTTAAAAACTCTCTAGAATTTTGGTAATTTAAAATATTAAATGAAAATAACTCATTTATTTCATGCATAATATTATATAATTTTGGAAATTCTATTATACTTACTGATTGCTTAAACATTAAAACATAACTTATGCTATTAAATCTAAAAAATAAAGAGACCTTAGTTATAGATGATTTTATTTTTAAATGTTCAGTAGGAAAAAGTGGTACAAAAACCAGAAAAACTGAAGGTGATATGACAACTCCTAGGGGTAAATTTTCTCTTGGTAAATTATATTACAGGGCTGATCGTGTTCTAAAACCATCTACTAAAATTCCATGTAAAATTATATCTAAGAATATGGGATGGTGTAATGATGCAAAAAGTAAATATTACAATAAAGAAATAAAAATTAGGAAAAATAATAGACTAAAGCATGAAAAATTATTCAAAAAAGATAGTTCTTATAATTACTTCATCGTAATTAATTATAATACTAAAAAAATTATACCCAACAAAGGTAGTGCTATTTTTATTCATTTAACGAAAAACTATAAAGAGACCGCAGGGTGTATTGCCTTACAAGAAAAAGACTTTTTAATTTTGACGAAATTAATTAATAAAAAAACAAAAATAAAAATTAATTAGACTCTTATTCCAAAAATCTTGGAACCAATTCTTAAAAATGTGGAATTATTTTCCACTGCTTCAATATAATCATTTGACATACCCATGCTCAACTCTTTCAAATTCAATTCTTTAGATAATATGTTCATTTTAGAAAAATATAGGGATGAATTTTCATTATTTGGTGGTAAGCACATAAGCCCAATAATATCCAGCTCTAATTCATTTTTACATCTTTTATAAAAATTTTCTACCTGATCTAACTCGATACCATTTTTTTGCTGTTCATTTCCAATATTCACTTGGATAAAAATTTTTAATTTCTTATTTTTTTTTTTTTGTTCAAGAGAAATTTTTTCTGCAAGTTTAATATTATCTAAAGAATGTAAATAATCAAAAAGAGGCAGTAAATACTTAACTTTGTTTGTTTGTAGTTTGCCAAGCATATGAAGTTTTATATGGTTAAAATCATTTTTGATACTTTCCCACTTATCAAGAGCTTCTTGAATTTTATTTTCCCCAAAATGTACCTGTCCATGATTTATAACTGGTAATATTTTAGATATTGAATGTGTTTTACTTACAGCAATAATCTCGGGCATTTTGATAGCATTATTGCTTTCTGATACTTTTAATTGTATTTCTTTTTGTATTTCAATTAAATTAGTTACATTGTGATCCATAATAAAACTTTAAAAAATTTCTATTTTATAGATGATTTTAACAAAGATCATATCAGAAGTTTAAACAAAAATATAAGTATAATATATAGAAATTATTCAGAAAAATACAACGCTGATAAAATTTTTAAAATTAAAAAGTTTTGTAAAAATATAAAAAAAAAATTTTATTTAGCTGGCGATATTATGCTGGCTAATAAACTAAAACTTGATGGTGCCTATATACCAGCTTTTAATAATTCCCTTTCAGTCTGTAAGTTAAAAAATAAAAATATGATATTACTTGGATCTGCACATAACCTTAAAGAGATTAATCAAAAAAAAAGACAAGGGGTAGATATAATTTTTTTAGCTCCAACTTTTAAAGTGAATAAATCGAAATACTTCTTAAATATAATAAAATTTAATATACTTTCAAATTTGTTAGAGGGTAAAACTGTGGCGCTTGGTGGAATTAATAAAAACAATATTAAAAAAATTAAAATGTTAAATTGCTATGGTTTTGCCTCAATTTCTTATATTAAAGAATATAATAAAATTTAAATTGCATGGACAAGAAATTTGAAAATTTTAAACTAAAAGTAAGTAAATTATTTAACCACTATAATGCGCAAAATTATAAATTTGTTATTCAACAAGTAAACTTACTACTAAAAAAACAACCAAATAACCAATTTTTATTAAACTTGCTAGGCTCTAGCTACCATAGATTGGGAAAGCTGCAAACTGCTAAGAAAATATTCATGAGTGCTATTGCATTAGATAACAGCAGTTGTGCTGCATTAAATAACCTTGCCAATGTTTATAAAGATTTAAGTGAAAATAAATCTGCTGAAGAGTTATATTTAAAAGTATTAAAGATAGACCCCAACTATATTAATGGCATTAATAATTATGCAAGTTTAAATTTTAAGTTAAATAGATATGAAGAAGCAATTCATTATTATAAAAAAGCATTAACAATTAATAATGATAGTCCACTAGTTCACTACAACATAGGATTAGTTTACCAAAGCTTGGGAAAATATAAAGAAGCAACGTTTCATTTTAAAGCAGTTTTAAAGATTGATCCCAACATGAATATTATTGATAGAATTATGAGCAGATCCATAAAATATAATGAAGATGACTCGCATTTAAAAGAAATGTTAGAAAAAATTAAAAATGAAAAATTAAATGATAATTCAAAAATTAACTTAAATTTTGCAATCGGTAAAGCATATGAAGATATAAAAGATTATAAAAAATCTTTTACTTATTTTGATGAGGGTAACAAAATTAAATCAAATATTAGCAATCATGATATGAGACCATTTAATAAATTTTTAATCAATATTAAAAATTCTTTTGAAAATTATGCCTTTAATAATAAGACAACAAGTCAAAACCGTAATAAAAAGATGATTTTTATAGTTGGGTTACCAAGGTCAGGTACAAGTTTAATTGAACAAATAATTTCATCTCATTCAAAAGTTTATGGCAGTGGAGAACTAGATTACTTAGAAAGATTGATGGTAGATAATTTTTATAAAGACAATGAACTAAAGATGCCTAACTTAGAGGACGAACATAGCCAAGAGTTAGTAAGTAAAATATCGTCAAAATACCATGAATTAATAAATGATTTTGATGCTACTGAAGAAAATATAACTGATAAGGCTCCTTTAAATTTTAGGTGGATTGGTTTTATTAAAATACTTTTTCCAAATGCCAAGATAATTCATTCTATTAGAGATCCAAAAGATAATTGTTTATCAATTTACAAAAATATTTTTGATGACAGTCTAAATTGGACCTACAATAAATCACACTTATTTCATTACTATAAAAACTATAACGAATTAATGAATTTTTGGAAAAATAAACTACCTAATTTTATTTATGATTGTAGTTATGAGGGTCTAATTAATAACCCTAAAATCGAAATTGAAAAACTATTAAGCTTTTGTGATTTAGAATGGGATGATAATTGCCTTAAATTCTATGGTACAAAAAGAGCAATTAAGACAGTAAGTGTAGCTCAAGCAAGACAACCATTGTACAAATCATCAATTTCATCTAGTAAAAAATTTGAACCTTATCTATCAGACTTATTTACTAATTTAGATAATTTATTAAAGTAAAAAAAACGGCCCCACTAGGGGGCCGTAAATTTAATTTTATTATTTAAGTAATTAGAATGCTAATACAACACCTAATTCCATATGCTCATCGTCTGTAGATGTCACAAAGTTAGCATTACTTGCTTCCGATCTGTGAAATCTTACTGACGCTGCACCAACTGTATAAGCTGCTGAAATCGCAGAAACATCTTCTGTTATTGCAAGTGTTGCACCAATAGCTTCTTGTTCAACTTCTTGTTCAGCATAAGATATAGCAAAGTTTTCATTCACGTTGAATGCAACTGAGTATCCTATGACTGCTTTAGAAGCTCCACCAACGGCACCACTGTCGCTATGTCCTACTCTTAAACCAGCTTTGATTGGTCCAGTAGCGTAAACTGCATGAGCAACCCATTCTTCAGTGTCGTCACCAACATCTCCATTACTAGTAGAAGTGTTTCTACTTACACCGCCACCAATTGTTAGACCTTCAATAGCTGACATAGATAAGTAAATATCTGTAGTCGAACCATGTTCTCCAGCTCCTGAGCTACCACTCTCTGCTTGAGCAGGTGCTCCTTCACCATTAGTGTAACCTGCAGAAATAGAAACTCCACTTAAAGAGTTTTTATAACCGATTACGTTAGTAGAACCAACACCAGCGATACCATCGCCACCACCAACGCCAGTCCAAGACTCTTCATACGCTGTAGGTAATACGTCGTCGTTAGCTGTTACACCAACTAAACCACCACCTTGACTGTCAAATGAGAAAGTTCCCATATCACCCATATCTATAGATTGGTGTGAAGTAGAAATTCCACCTGAAGCGCCAGCTGAATCAAGAAGAGCTCTAGTAGCACTTACTGTTCCAAAACCAACATCTCCTGAAGCAGTGAAAGTTAAAGCACTATTAGCACCAAATTGGTTACCAGTGATTTCATTTCCAACTGTTCCACCTGAATCTGTAAGAGTTACTTCAACTCCTCCAGATACTCCAAATTCAACTGCATTAGCAGAAAACGCAACTAGCGATCCTGTAAGAGCAGTTAAACCTATTTTCTTAAAATTGATCATAGTTTATCCTTTTTATTATTTTTGATTAATCAATGTGTGATGTTTAGCAGGATAATGAATTTTTTGTTCAATAAATGACCCCTTACAACAAAAAAATTACAAAATGTTGCAAAAATACCACTTTTGTCTATTTTTAGTGTTTTTTCACAAAAATTATAAATTAAATGCAATTTATATTATTATTCTTAACTGTAATATCTTAAAAAACTATGCTATTTCACCTTCTAGTTAATCGTTAATCACATGAAAATCAAATCATTTTATCATTTATCAGTACTTTTATTAATATCTCTATTTTTTCTGAATTCTTGTGGTGCTTTAGCTTATAAAAAAGCTGACGTTGAAGATTACCCTATTAATGACTCAGATAAACGTAAAAAAAATATGAAGGAGGGTCGTAAAATTACAATTGGAGGAGGGAAAAAAAAAGGTGGTGGAACCTTTGACTTTGCATCATCTAATGAAATGTGGAGAGCTGCTATTGAAGTGTTAGATTTTGTGCCATTACTTAATGCTGATTATGGTGGGGGAATTATAATTACTGACTGGTATTCTGACAACGATGACTCTAATGAATCAATTAAAATTTCTGTTCAATTCTTATCAAATGAAATTAGATCAGATGCTTTAAACGTTAAAATTTTCAATAAAAAATGTGGTCAAGATCAAAACTGCGTTACCTCAAAAGTAAGCTCAGAATTAAATTCTGAAATAAAATTAGCTATACTAAAGAAAGCTGCCTTTATTAAAAAAAATAAAAAAGAAGGATCTTCTAAATGGTAATAGTTAAAAAAGACAGTGGATTCAAAATTACAGATTCAAAAAATAAATAAAATAACAAAAACTATTTTTGCTAACTAATTAAAGTAATGCGCTATAATTTTAAAACTGTTGAAAGTAAATGGCAAAACTACTGGGATACCAAAAAAACTTTTAAATCCAAAGTAAATAAAAACCAAAAAAAATTTTATTGTTTAGAAATGTTTCCTTATCCCTCTGGAAAGATTCACATGGGACATGTAAGAAATTATACTATTGGAGATGTTCTTGCACGTTACAAAGCATTACAGGGCTATAATGTTTTACATCCCATGGGATGGGACTCTTTTGGAATGCCTGCAGAAAATGCTGCACGTCAAAATAATTTAGACCCAAAAACTTGGACAGAGAAAAATATTGCAGTAATGAAAGACCAGCTTAAAAAATTAGGTCTCTCTATCGATTGGGATAGAGAAATTTCAACTTGTTCACCCAATTATTATAAGCATCAACAAAAATTTTTTCTTGAACTTTATGACAAGGGCTTAGTTTATCGAAAAGAAAACTATGTTAACTGGGATCCAGTTGATCAGACAGTATTAGCTAATGAGCAAGTAATCGATGGTAGAGGTTGGAGATCTGGTGTTTTAGTTGAAAGAAAAAAACTTAACCAATGGTTTTTTAATATATCAAAATTTTCTGAGAAACTTCTTGATGATCTTAATGCCCTAAATGAATGGCCAAACAAAGTTAAAATTATGCAAAAAAATTGGATTGGTAAATCTTATGGCTGTGAAATTAATTTTAAAATTGATGGTAGTCCAGAAATTAGAAATATTACATGTTTTACCACAAGACCAGACACTTTATTTGGATTTTCATTTTTAGCTGTATCTGTAGATCATCCTTTATCTAAACTTTATGAGAATGATAAAAACTTTATTAAATTTAAAAAGGATTGTTCAAAAACTGGAACCACTGAAGAATCCATTGCCCAAGCTGATAAAATTGGTTTTAAAACTAATCTTGTTGCAACAAATCCTCTTGATGAATCAATTAAAGTACCTGTTTATTTTGCCAATTTTGTATTGATGGACTATGGGTTTGGTGCTGTATTTGGGTGCCCTGCCCATGATCAAAGGGATCTGGACTTTGCATTAAAATATAAACTTCAAGTTAACACTGTGGTGAAGCCACTGAATGAAGATGATAATTTTAAAGTTTCCAATAAAGCATATACGGGTAGTGGAGTAATTTTTAATTCTAAATTTTTAGATGGATTAAAAGTTCCAAATGAATCGATTCAAAAAACTATTAAAATATTGGAAGAACAAAAATTAGGGAAAAAAAAAATAAATTTTAGATTAAAGGATTGGGGCGTATCTAGACAAAGATATTGGGGGTGTCCAATTCCTATAGCCTACAATAAAAATAATAAAATTATTAAGGTACCTATAGAAAATCTGCCTATAAAACTTCCTGAAAAAGTTGATTTAAATTCAACCGGTAATCCATTAGATCACGAAAATGATTGGAAAAATATCATAATTGATGGTGAAGAGTGCACTATGGAAACTGACACTCTTGATACATTTGTAGACTCTTCATGGTATTTTTTGAGGTTTTGTTCCCCTAAAAATGACAAGGATGGTTTTGATATCGAGGAAGCAAGTTACTGGATGCCAGTGGATCAATATATTGGCGGAGTTGAACATGCAATACTACACTTATTATATTCAAGATTTTTTATGAAAGCTTTAAATTATAATGAAAAAAGATTAGATCATGATGAACCTTTTAAAGGTCTGTTTACTCAAGGCATGGTGTGTCATGAAACTTATAAAGATCAAAATAATAAGTGGCTTAATCCTGATGAAGTAACTTCAGATGATGGGAAGAACTATTATAACAAAAAAAATCCCTCAGAAAAAGTTATTGTTGGAACAACCGAATCCATGTCTAAATCAAAAAATAATACAATCGACCCACAAAAAATGATAAATAATTATGGAGCAGATGCGGTTAGATTATTCATATTATCTGATAGCCCTCCTGAAAAAGATGTGCAATGGTCCGATCAAGGAATGATTGCTGCATATAAATTCATTCAGAAATTTTGGATATTACACGAAAAGATTAAATCTAGAAAGCAAGAGAAAGAGGATAAAACAAATACTTCTATAGAAGAAACTATTAGTGAATTTACAAACCAAACAATAAATAAAATAAATATTAGCTTGGACAAATTTAGTTATAATGTCATTATTGCAAATTTACATGAGGTGTATAATTATTATTACAAAGTTATTGAAGAACAAAAAATAAGTAAAAGTCTTATAGACAATTACATAAAAATTTTAAAGATTATGTTGCCAATTGTTCCCCATTTAGCAAATGAATGCTTGTCAGAAATTTCTGAAGAAAAAATATACAACTGGCCAGAGGTTAATAAAAAATACCTTAAAACAAAGAAAATTAATATAGTTGTTCAAATAAATGGGAAAAAAAGGAGTTTAATTACAATAGAAAAGAGCCTGGACGAGAAAGATTTAATAGAAAAAATAAAAGAAACTAAGGAATTACAAAAGTTTTTAGAAGAAAAAAATATTATTAAAAGTATCTTTATAAAAGATAAATTAATAAACTTAATTTTGAAATGATATTTAAAAAAATTAGCTATATTTTAATATTCTTATTAGTCACAAGTTGTGGATATCAGGCAATTTATTCAGAAAAAAATGACTCAAAAATTTCAATAAATAAAATTGAACTTATAGGAGATAAAAAGATTAATAGAAAAATTATTTCTTTAGCTGGTTTAAAAAAGAAAAACAATAAAAACTATTCCTATGATTTAACATTAATCAGCAACAAAAAAATAGAAGCTGTTGCTAAAGATAAGGCTGGAAATACGTCAGTTTATAAAACAACAATTAGTGTAAGATTCTATCTAAAAGATCCAAACAATCAAAATCAGATATTCAAAGAGAAAAATTTTAATTCAAGTTTTTCATATAACAATATAACTAATAAATTTGATTTAGCTAAGTATCAGGAAAATATAGAAGAAAATTTGATAGGCAAAATTACAGAAGAGATAATAATTTTTTTAAGTTTATAAAAATGATTATTAAATCTTTTGAATTAGAAAAAATAGATTTAAAAAATAAAAAATTTTTCTTACTATATGGAGAAAATCAAGGACTTAAAAATGAAATAATAGAAAAAAAATTTAAGATAAATTATTCAGAAAATATATATATCTATGAAGAAAATAATATTTTGAACAACGAGAATAGTTTTTTTAATGATATTTTATCAAAATCTTTTTTTGAAAATGAAAAATTAATTATAATTAACAGGGGTAGCGACAAACTAAAAGTTATAATAGAAGAAGTAATAGAAAAAAATATTATAGATTTAACTATAGTTGTGAATGCAAATATTTTAGAAAAAAAATCTAAACTAAGATCTTTTTTTGAAAAAAATAAAGAAACAGTTTGCGTTCCATTTTATGCTGATAACAACCAAACATTAATGGGGATAGTAAATAATTTTTTTAGAAAAAATAAAATTTCAATTTCTCAACAAGCTACCAATTTAATAGTTGAAAGATGTAGGGGTGACAGATTAAACATAAATAATGAACTTGAAAAAATTCAAAATTTCATAAAAGGTAAAAATAAAATTGAAATAAAAGACCTATTAAAACTAACTAATTTAGCGGAAAATTATGATGTTTCTGAGTTAATCGATGGATGTCTTGCTAAAAATAGAAGAAAAACAATAAACATTTTAAATGAAAATAATTATTCATTGGAAGATTGTATTCTTATTATCAGAACATTTTTAATAAAATCAAAAAGATTATTAAAAATTTCACAAAAATTTATAGAACAAAATAATATTGATAATGTTATTGCATCATATAAACCACCCATTTTTTGGAAAGAAAAAGAAATTGTAAAACAGCAAGTAAAAAGTTGGTCCAATGAAAATATTAAAAGTCTAATATATAGAATTAATGAAGTTGAACTTTTGATTAAAAAAAATTCAAATAGTTCTATTAATATTTTATCAGATTTTATTATTGAGCAAGCTACAATTTCTAGTAATTAGATTTAATTATTTGAATAATTTTATTCAACTGATCTAGATCTTTGTATTCAAAAACTATAGACCCAGAGTTATTTTTCTTATTTCTTATTGAAACATTAAGTCCAATTTTATCAACAATTGAATTTTCAAGAGCTAATAAATTTGAGTCTTTTGAATTTTTAAATAATTGCTTTTTTATTTTAAAAATTTTTACAAAGCTTTCGGTTTGCCTTACAGAGAGATTCTTTTCAATAATTTTATTGGCTACAAAAACTGCGTTATCTAAACCAACTAAGGTTTTAGCATGTCCGGGTGATAGCTTCTGCATTTCAACAAATTTTAAAACTTCTTCTGGCAATGTTAACAGCCTCAAGCAATTAGTTATATGGCTTCTACTTTTTCCAATAAATCTTGCAACTTTTTCCTGATCATACGAAAAATCATCGATTAATCGTTGATAACCTTGAGCTTCTTCAATGGCATTTAAATCGTGTCTTTGAACATTTTCAACTATTGCAAATTCTAAAGATTTCAAATCGTCTGCTTCTGTAATAACAACTGGCACTTCGTGGAGTCCGGCCTTTTGAGCTGCAAGCCACCTTCTCTCTCCTGCAATAATTTCATATTTGGACTTGCCTTCAAAAGATTTTCTAACAATTATTGGCTGTATTATTCCACGTTCTTTAATAGAATTGCTAAGATCTTCTAAGCTTTCTTTATCAAATAGCTTTCTTGGTTGATATTTATTTGGACTTAAATCGCTTACCAATAATTTGTTAATATTTGTTTCTTTTTTTGTCTCACCAATTAATGATGACAAGCCCCTGCCTAATCCTTTTTTAATTTTATTTGAGTCCATTATGCGGTGCCTCCTATATTTGCTTCTTGATTTATAAACTCATCAGTGAAATTAAAATATGATCTACTTCCAGGGCATGACTTATCATAGATTAAAACTGGCATACCATGAGATGGGGCTTCCGACAGTCTAACATTTCTTGGTATTACAGTTTCATAAACTTTATCCGTGAAATAATCTCTCGCCTCTTTTTCAACTTGTGCTGAAAGCTTATTTCTCTTGTCATACATGGTCAAAAGTATTCCTCTAATATCTAGTTTTGGATTTAAGCTTACTTTTATTCGCTCTATAGTTTTCATTAGTTGGGTTAGTCCTTCGAGAGCAAAGAATTCGGTCTGGAGTGGCACAACTAAAGAGTCTGAGGTCACTAGGGCCATGACAGTTAGTAAACTTAAGGAAGGAGGGCAGTCTATTAATATATAATCATACGAGGCTCTAGAATCATTTAAATATGCGGCTAATTTTACCTTCAGCATAAAAGCTCTGTTACTATCGCTTGCTGTTTCCAACTCTAATCCAGATAAATCTACATTTGAAGTTATAATATCTAAATTTTCAAATTGTGTTTTTTTAATAACTTCAGAAATAGACATGGTTCCATTTAATACTCCATAAATAGTTTCACTAGAATTTTCCATATTTGAGAGTCCCAATCCCGTAGTAGCATTTCCTTGTGGATCCAAGTCTATTACTAAAATTTTTTTTTTTTGATGCGACAAGCCTGAAGCAAGATTAATCACTGTTGTTGTTTTCCCCACTCCACCCTTTTGATTAATCACAGAAATAATTTGCATGCTAATTTAAAAATTTTTTTTTTATATTTTTAATATTTAATAAAAACGATTCATTGCTAGTTACACTTTTTTTTTCTGTGTATTCAAAATCCCATTTTAATAATGTTTTTTTTAAAATTTCTTTTCCATTTTTTCCCATGAAGAGTATTAAGTTTTTATAGTTACTAAAGTTTTTGTATACTAACTCTATAACTACTGGCATTGGCTTAAAGGCTCTTGCCATTATAGTTCCTGATTTTAATTCTGTTATTTGAAAAATATCTTTTTGAATTACCTCAGTGTCTAATTTAAGCTTTCTTGAAACTTCTCTTAAAAAAGAGCTTTTATGATGGCTTTTTTCATATAAGCGAAGCTTCATATCTTGCTTAAGTCCCTTCATCATTATGGCCATAACAATGCCGGGCATCCCTCCTCCAGTACCTATATCTGTGGTTGTATTATTATTTAAGTCAACAAAATCAATTACTTGTGCAGTATCAATTATATGACGCTCCCTAATATCCTCATTTTTCGACATTTTTTTACTAATTATGTTAATTTTGCTATTTTTTTCAATAATCATAGAAATAAAGGTTTCGAAATCTTCGCACGTTTCACGTGAAACATTTAGGTGATTAAGTAATGAATATTTTTTTAAAATTTCTTCCATTAAGCTATTTGCTTAATAGACTTTCTTTTGACATGTGACAACAAAATATATACCGCTGCAGGAGTAATTCCATCAATTCTAAGGGCTTGACCCATCGTTTTGGGTTTTATTGCCTTAAATTTAGCTTTAACTTCATTTGACAAACCTGACAACTCGTCATAGTTAACTTTTTCTGGAATTATTAAGTTTTCATCCCTTTTAAAGGCAAGAATATCGGCTTTCTGTTTTTTTAAATAACCTTTATAGTGGGCATTTATTTCTATTTGTTCATCAATTTCTTTATTAAAAAAAGGAATATTTGGCCATATTTCTCTAATTTTTAGCATATTAACATCATTATGAGCTAAGATTTCGCCTGGAGATCTAAGAATTCCATCTTTAGCAATTTTAATTCCAAATTTCTCTACTTTTGAGGGAGAAACACTTAAAACATTCATACTATTAGAAATTTGAGTAATCTTATTAAATTTATCATTAAATATTTCACTTCTTAATTTACCAACTAACCCTAAGGCAATTCCTTTAGCCGTTAGTCTCTGATCAGCATTATCGGCTCTTAAACTAAGTCTGTATTCAGCTCTAGATGTAAACATTCTATAAGGTTCAGCAACTCCTTTAGTGACCAAATCATCTATCATTACCCCAATATAAGCATCTGACCTATCTAATATTAATGGTTCTGCTTTCTTAAAGGCTAACGCAGCATTAATACCGGCAATAAGACCTTGAGCAGCAGCTTCCTCATATCCTGTCGTACCGTTTATCTGTCCAGCAAGATAAAGATTATGAATTTTTTTGGTTTCAAGGGTTAAAAATAATTCTCTTGGATCTATATAGTCATATTCTATAGCGTATCCCGGTCTAATTATTGTAACATTTTCTAAACCACTGATATTATTACATATTTCTTGCTGAATAGATGCGGGAAGCGAGGTTGATATGCCATTAGGGTATATTGTATGGTCATTTAAACCTTCAGGTTCAAGAAATATCTGATGTCTGCCTTTTTCTGCAAATTTTACAATTTTATCTTCTATAGACGGACAATATCTTGGACCAACACCTTGAATGCTTCCTGAATACATGGCGCTCTTGGTTAAATTTTTTTCTATAATCTTATGAACCTTCTCGTTCGTGTATGTCATTCGACATGTGACCTGTTTGTTATAATTTTTTTTTGTTAAAAAAGAAAAAAAATACGGATCATCATCTGCAAATTGTTCTTCTAAATTATCAAAGTTAATTGTTCTTGCATCAAGTCTTGGAGGTGTACCAGTCTTAAGTCTTCCAATTTTAAAATCATATTTTCTGAGTTGCTCACTTAAGCCTGTAGATGGTTGCTCATCGTATCTTCCTGCTGGAGTCCTTTCGTCACCAATGTGGATCAAACCATTCAAAAAAGTGCCAGTTGTCAACACTAGCTTGCTACAATAGATTTTTTTCCCACTAAGTGTTTCAAAGCCACTTATAGTGTTTTTATTAAAAATAAATTTAATTATAGTATCAGATATAATGCTTAAATTACAGTAGTTTAAGAGTTTTTCCTGCATAAATTTACGATATAATGATCTGTCAGATTGTGTTCTTGGCCCTTGAACAGCTGGCCCTCTACTTCTATTTAATAGTCTAAATTGTATACCCGATCTATCTGCTATCTCACCCATAACGCCATCTAGTGCGTCTATCTCTCTTACTAGGTGGCCCTTACCCAAACCACCGATAGCAGGATTGCATGACATCTCACCAATAGTTTCTATCTTATGAGTAAATAGTGCAGTGTTAACTCCAAGCCTGGCCGAAGCTGCTGCAGCTTCACACCCAGCATGTCCTCCGCCAACAATAACTACATCAAATGATAAATCATTTTTCATAATATAAATTTATAGCTGATTAAAATTATTACAAGGTGAGACTATGAAATTGTAAAAGTGCTTTATTTGCTTAAAAAGGACCATATAGCCCTTAAATAAGCTATATTTATCAATAAAAAATGCTAAAAAACCAGGTAAAAATAGCCTTATTTACCTATACAAAAATCGTTGAAAATACTACCTAATATCTCCTCCACATCAACCTTACCAACTATCATACCTAGGTTTCTTGTTGCTAATCTTAAATCCTCAGCAGCTTTATCAAAGTCTTCAGTTTTATTTTTTTTTGCAAAATTTTTTAAACTATCCAAGCACTTAACAAGATGCTGCCTGTGTCTTTCTCTTGTGATTAAAATATCTTCTGTCGTAATAAATTTATTCTTTAATTTATTTTTTATTTTTGAAATTAACTTATCGATATTTAAATTGTCCTTAATTGAAATTAAGACATGATCAAATTTTTTTATTTCGGAGTTTAATTCTTTTTCCAATAGATCCGATTTATTAACAACTAATATTGAGTTTTCGTCAAATAAATCTTTCAAAATACTAGTAAAATCAACACTTTTTGGCTCTATTACGACTAGTTTTAAATCTGCATCTTCTGCTCTATTTAATGCTAATTTTATCCCTTTTTTTTCAATTTCATTTTTTGAATCTCTAATACCCGCGGTGTCAGAGACTATAACTGGATAACCGTCAATATTTAAATGCGCTTCAATAACATCTCTTGTGGTTCCAGCAAACTCTGAAACTATTGCTACATCCCGATTTGAAATATGATTTAACAAACTAGATTTGCCAGCATTAGTAGGTCCCACAATTGCAATTTTAAAACCTTCTCTAATTCTTTCTCCAACTTTGTGATCATCTAAAATTTTTTCTATGTCTGTGCAGACATCATCTGAAGTTTTTTTTATATTATATAAAATATCTTCTGGTAAATCCTCATCTGGAAAATCAATTTTTGCTTCAATGTGAGATAAAATCTTTAAAAGTTTTTCTCTCAATTCATTAAATTTTTTTGCTGAATTGCCACTCATTATTTTTATTGCCTGTTGCCTTTGAATTTCTGTTTCGGCAGAAATTAAATCGGCAATACTTTCTGCTTTAAGCAAATTTATTTTTCCATTTTGAAAAGCAAGCATTGTGAATTCTCCTGGCTCAGCTAAACGACAATTATCAACTTTTGCAATAGAGGAGTGTAGGGCGCTGATCACAGCTTTGCTTCCATGTATATGAAACTCTGCCATATCTTCTCCTGTGTAGCTCTCAGGGCCAGGAAACCATAAAATTATACCTTCATCAATTAGCTCAGAACTGCTGATTTTATTGATTTTTCTAAGTGTAGCAACTCGTGGCTTTGGTGGTGCCTTGTTTGTTAGTAGTTTTATAACTTGGCTAGTTTCTTTTCCAGAAACTCTAACTATAGCGACGCCAGAAATTCCTGGTCCAGTAGATAGGGCATAAATCGTCATTCAATGACTATAGCTTTAATTTTATGTATCTGTAAAACCCTAATTATATTAAAAAACTTAAGCGGGCTTATTCATTGAGTTGAAAAAATCTGAATTACTCTTAGTTTCTTTTAATTTTGAATTTATAAACTCTATTGCATCCATTGTTCCCATTGGAGCAATAATTCTTCTAAGAACATTCATTTTCTGAAGGTCGTTTTTATCAAACAGCAACTCTTCTCTTCTGGTTCCAGATTTAGTTATATCTATTGCTGGGTAAATTCTTTTATCTGCAATTTTTCTATCGAGTACTGTTTCACTATTACCTGTACCTTTAAACTCTTCAAAGATGACCTCATCCATTCTGCTTCCTGTATCAATTAATGCAGTTGAGATAATTGTAAGTGATCCACCTTCTTCAATGTTTCTTGCGGCTCCAAAAAATCTTTTTGGTCTTTGTAGTGCATTGGCATCGACACCACCTGTTAAAACTTTTCCTGAGCTTGGTATCACGGCGTTATAGGCTCTTCCCAATCTAGTAATTGAATCTAAAAGTATAACCACATCTTTTTTATGTTCTGTAAGCCTTTTTGCTTTTTCTATTACCATCTCAGCGACTGCCACATGTCTTGAAGCTGGCTCATCAAAGGTAGAGCTGATAACCTCTCCTTTAACTGTTCTTTGCATATCTGTTACTTCTTCAGGCCTTTCATCAATTAGTAAAACCATCAAGTAACACTCTGGATAGTTTGCAGCTATAGAGTTTGCTATACTTTGTAAAATCATTGTTTTACCAGCCTTAGGAGGTGAAATTATTATAGAGCGTTGGCCTTTACCTATGGGACTAACCAGGTCAATTAATCTCGGGGTAAGATCTGGTGTTTTTACTATTTTTGTAGTTTCAACTTCCATTACTAGTTGTTTGTCAGGATATAGTGGGGTTAAGTTATCAAATGCAATTTTGTGTCTAGTTTTTTCTGGTTCTTCAAAATTTATTTTACCCACTTGTAATAGAGCAAAATATCTTTCTCCTTCTTTGGGAGATCTAACTGGACCTTCAACAGTGTCTCCAGTTCTTAAACCAAATTTCTTTATTTGACTTGGGCTTACATAAATATCATCTGGACCAGGCAAATAGTTTGATTCCATTGCTCTTAAAAAACCAAATCCATCTTGGAGCAACTGTAGAACGCCAGCTCCTGTTATTTCTTCTTTTTCAGCTACTTTTTTTAGGATTGCAAATAAAATTTCTTGTTTTCTTAAAGTGCTAGCATTTTCAATTCCTAATTTTTCAGCTTGTGAAACTAATTGTTCAGATGATTTAAGTTTTAATTCTTGAATGTTCATGTTTTGGGATTGTTATAAAGGTTTGTAAGATGAGATAAATATATATACTCTTTCGACTTTTTCAAGCCTAGATCGGCTTAAAAACAACAATAAACACTATTAAAATAAGCAATATTGTTGGAACTTCGTTAATTATTCTAAAAAATTTTGATGATTTGCTATTTTTCCCCAACCTTAAATTGTTAAAGCAATGAGCTAGATAAAAGTGATAAAATGTTAATAAAGAAACAAATACTAATTTAAGTTTGATCCAAAGAGCAAACAAAACATCAAAACCTAGAATAAAAATTAAAATTATACCAAATAGCCAAGTTAGGACCATTGCTGGCATCATGATATAAAAATATAGTTTTCTTTCCATCGTTTCAAATATTGATGAAGAATTGGAATTTTTCAAATTTTCAACGTGATAAACAAAAATTCTAGGCAAATACAAAAGACCCACCATCCAAGAAATAACAGCTATTAAATGCAAACTTTTAAATAACAAATAACTATTCATAATTTAAACAGGGACATTTTTCAAAGTTAGATGGACATCGAGTGGTTGGGGGGTAAAGACCTTCATTAAATTTATGTGCTTCTTTTTTTATTATTAATTCTGACATGGCATTTATAAAGTCTTCATTTGTACCAAGAGCTGGAACTCTTGTATAATTTTTACACCCATTATCTTCTGCTAATTTTTTATATTCTATATCTAATTCAACCAATGTTTCGGAATGTTCAGAAACAAAAGCTATTGGAACCAAAACTATATGCTTTCCAATTTTTGAGTTCTCAACAATTACATCATCTGTTGATGGTCCAATCCATTTTAATGGCCCAACTCTACTCTGATAACTTAAAACCCAATCTAAATTTTTATTACCAAAACCCTCAACTATTTTCTTAACTGATTGCTCAACTTGCCACTGGTAAGGATCGCCTTTTTTGATATTTTTCTCTGGCAGACCGTGTGCTGAGAAAATTAATTTATAATTTTTAAGATCTTTTACTTTTTTTGTTATTTCTTTAATATGAGCTTTAATAAAATTTTTGTCTGTTGGGTAGCAACAAATTGTGCTTGTTTTAATTTTATAATTATTTTTTTTACAAACATCGTCCCACTCTTTAATTGATGAGCCCGATGTGGCCGCAGAATATTGGGGGTAAAGAGGCATCAAAACTATTTCGTCAGGCTGATAAGACTTTACCTCTTTAATTACTTCGTTAGCTCTTGGGTGCCAGCACCGCATAACTACAAAGCATTTATATTCATCGACTTTCTGTTTTAAATTAAGCTTACTTTCAAGAGCAGTTGATTGTTCTTTTGTTAATTTTAAAATTGGTGAAGAGCCCCCAAGCTCTGCATAAATCTTCTTGGCAACTGGTGCCCTCCTATTAGAAATTAGTTTTGCCAAAGGGTATCTAAAAAAAGAAGGTAAGTTTAAAATCGCAGGATCATTAAATAGATTAAATAGGAAAGGCTCCACATTTTCTAGTTTATCAGGACCTCCCAAATTAAACAATATTATAGCTTTTTTCATTTAATAATCTTTTACCGTATTAACCAAATATTCAACCATATTAGGATTTGTTTCAGGTAAAACTCCGTGACCCAAATTAAAAATATAAGGATGATCTTTAAAAATATTCAAATAATTTAACGTTTCTTTTTTTAGATTTTCAAAATCAGTCAATAATACTTTAGGGTGAAGCCCTCCTTGAACGGGTATGTTTAGCTCCCTGCAGATAGAAACTGGATCTACATCATAATCAATATTAACAACATCTGGTTTAACAATTTGACAAAAGTTTTTATAATTTTTAATTCCTCTTGGAAAACAAATAACAGGAATGTTTAATGACTTTACATGTTCCACGAGATTTAGTGTTGGTATATAAACATAGTTAGGTAAATCTTTTTCTTCTAGTAGTCCTGCCCAGCTATCAAAAATTTGGATTACTGTGGCTCCATTTTTAACTTGTTGCTCAATATGTAATTTCAAAAATTTTTCTAAAATTAACAAAAGTCTATTTATTAAAAACTCATCTTTAAAAAAATCTTTTATTATTTTTTCTTTTGGGGATTTTTTATTCATCATATAAATTAATAAAGTCCAAGGTGCACCAACAAAGCCTATTAAATTTTTATTTTTTAATAAATTATTTTTACTAACTTTACTTATTGATTTATAAACTGGATATAACTTTTCTAAAAAATCTATAACATCTACCTTTGAAATATCATTTAAATTTAATTCCCCTAATTGTGGGCCAAAATTTTTTTTAAAATCTACTCTTTGATTCAATCCAAAAGGAACCATTAAGATGTCTGAAAAAATAATTGCAGCATCCAAATTAAATCTTTTTAATGGTTGAAGGGTAATTTCAGATGATAAATTTTCATTTAAACATAAGTTAATAAAGTTAGGATTGGACTTCCTAATTTCTCTAAATTCTGGAAGGTATCTTCCTGCTTGTCTCATTAACCATATGGGTTTATTATTAGTTTTTTTATTTATTATAGTTTCTTGAAGAGGTGTCATAATAATAAGTAAATATTTAATTATAGTATTAGTTATATAGTATGTGAATAAAGAGAATTAATTGTTTTTAATATTTTATTAACCATTTATTCACAACTAATACTTAATAAAATTAATGTATATTGGTTAATTTGAAGCTCTATTTAATTTTATTAGATTAAATGTATATTATTCCTCCACATGTTTATTAATGTTTATAAAAACGAGGTTTTACAAAGAAAAATAAAAAACAACAAAATATTTATAAATGATAAAAATAATACTTAGTTATAAACTTTTTATTCATGAGTAATACATATCAAATATATCTAATATCAGATTCAACAGGGGAAACTTTAGATAGAGTATTTTTAGCAATAAAGGCTCAATTTAAAAACATAGAGTATGATATTAAGTCTTATTTTTTTACTAGAACAGAAAACCAAATTAACAAAATATTAGATGACGCAAAAAAGAAACCAAATTCAATAATTTTATATACAATTGTTGATAACAATCTTGCAAAATTCTTAACAAACAAAAGTGAAGAAAAAAAAATTCCTTGTTTTGGAGTTTTGGGAAACTTAATACTTAGTTTTTCGAAACTATTAAAACAAGAGGCCTCACATGTTACTGGTGGACAGCACGCTCTTAATGAAGAATATTATAAAAGAATTGAAGCCATTCAATTTACAATGAATCATGATGATGGAAATTTAATTCATGAAATTGATAAATCTGATTTAATCTTATTGGGAGTTAGTAGGACGGGGAAAACACCAACATCAATCTATTTAGCTAACCGTGGGTTTAAAACTTCAAACATCCCCCTTGTCAATGAAAACTCAATACCCAATATTCTAAAAAAAAAAATAAAATCTTTATGTGTTGTTGGTTTGATAACTGAAGCAGAAAGGTTGGTTGATATAAGAAAAAACAGAATGAACACTTTAAAAGAAACTGAAAACACAAGCTATACAAATATTAAAAGTATCAAGAAAGAAGTCGACGACGCAAAAAAAACATTTAAAAAATATAGCTGGCCAACAATTGATGTTACTAGAAAATCAGTTGAAGAAGTGGCTGCGTCCATAATTAAAATTCATGAGATATATAAAAATAATGATAAATGAAATAATTTTAGCCTCAAAAAGTGACGTTAGAAAAAAAATACTAGAAGAAAATAAAATTAAGTGTATCGTAGAGCCATCTAACATTGATGAAGATAACATTAAAGAATCTTTGCTAAAACAAAAGGCAAGCCCTGAAATTATTTCGAAAAATCTAGCAGAGCTAAAAGCAAACAAAATAAGCCAAAAAAGAAACGGAGATTTGGTTTTGGGAGCTGATAGTGTTATTGATTTAAAAGGAAAGATTATTTCAAAACCAACCGACAGAAAAGAAGCCCTTAATATACTTGCTGATTTAAATGGCCAAACACATCATTTAATAAGCTCAGTTTGTATATCTAAAAACGGCTCTATGATCTGGAACTACACAGATAAGGCTGCTCTAACCATGAAAGAAATGAGCAAAGAGGATCTTAAAGTTTACCTGGCAAAAATAAGCGATGAAGCACTATATGCTTACAATGTTTATCAAATTGAGGGTGAGGGCAGGTCTCTATTCTCTAAGATAGACGGAGACGAAGACACTATAATGGGTTTACCCGTAAAGAAAATTAAAGAGTATTTAAATAATTATAAATGAAAAAATATTTAGTTATAGGAAATCCAATTGAACACTCCCAATCACCACTGATACATAATTATTGGATAAAAAAATATCGTTTGTTCGACAGTATCTATGAAAAAAGAAAAACAGAAAATAAAGATTTAAAAAATATAATTAAAGAACTTAAAGATGAAAAAATAGCAGGTGTGAATGTTACTGTGCCATTTAAAAAGTCAATTATTCCTTATATAGATGAACTGGACCAGACTGCTAATAATACTCAATCAGTAAATACTCTTCATAAAGTAGGCAATAAAATTGTTGGATATAATACAGACACTTTGGGTTTTTTAAAAACTGTTCATGATTATTATAATTTTATAAATTCTGAACTTGATGTAGACGTGCCTAGTAGAAATTTTTTTATTTTAGGAGCTGGAGGAGTAACTCCATCTATAGTAACTTCTTTACAATTTTTAGTTGGGAGATCCCCGGGTGTAATTTGGGTAAGCAATAGGACTAAAAATAATGCAAACCAATTAAAGAAATTATTTCCAAAAATTGAGCTAATAGAATGGGGAGAGCGCCCTACTATTTTTTGCGATATAGTGGTTAATACTACTAGTGTTGGGTTAAAAAATGATGATAAAATAAATATAGACTTTACTGATATTGATAAAAAGACGCTATTTTACGACTTAATTTATAACCCCAAAGAAACAAACTTCTTAAGAGACGCCAGACTAAGAGGCAACAAAACTATAAATGGTCAAATGATGTTTTTAGCGCAAGCAAAAGAAGCATTCAGAATTTGGACCAACATAACACCTGAAATTGATGATGAGGTAATTAAGCTTTTAAATAAATGATTAGAATAGGAATTTTAGGAGATATTGGATCGGGCAAAAGTTATGTAGCCAAGAGCTTTGGTTACCCAGTATTTAATGCTGATAAAGAAGTAGGTAGATTATATAAAAAAGATAAAAAAATTTTTAATAAATTAAAAAAAGCTTTACCTAAATATATTTATTCATTTCCAATAAATAAAAATGAAATTTCTCGAGCTATATTAGCAAACAATTCAAACTTAAAAAATATTATCAAAGTTGTTCATTTAGAAATAAGAAAAAAAATGAGTATATTTTTAAAAAAAAATGCTAATAAAAAAATTATAATCTTAGATATTCCACTTTTATTAGAAAATAAAATTAATAAAAAAAATGATATTTTAGTATTTGTTGAATCGAAAAAAGTAGAGATTTTTAAAAGATTAGAGAAAAGAGAAAATTTTAACCCTAAACTTTTGAGAAAATTTAAAAAAATTCAACTACCACTTGATTATAAAAAGAAAAAATCTGATTATATCATAAAAAATAATTTTACCAATTCTCAAATTAAAAAAGGTATAAGTAATATTTTAAAAAAGATATTGTAAGTGAAAGAAATAATACTAGATACTGAAACGACTGGACTTTCTGTTAGAGAAGGCCATAGAATTGTTGAAATTGGCTGTATCGAAATTGAAAATCTTACTCCAACCAAAAATAGTTTTCACTGTTATTTAAATCCTGAGAGAAAAGTTTCAGAGAAGGCACTAGAAGTTCATGGATATACAGATGATTTTTTGTCTACCCAAAAAAAATTTAAAGAAATTGTAGATAAATTTTTAAATTTCATAGAAAATAAGAGGTTAGTAATTCATAATGCAGAATTTGATTTATCTCATTTAGACAATGAACTTGGCTTATTAGGTAGAAAAAAAATTGATAGGCAAAATGTTGTCGATACCCTTGCTTTAGCTAGAGATAAATTTCCAGGCTCCCCAACGAGTCTGGACGCCCTTTGTAAAAGGTACAGAATTGATAACTCTAAAAGGACACAACATACTGCGCTCATAGACTGTGATTTATTATCAAAAGTCTATATTAATTTATTAGATCAAAAAGAACCAAAACTAAACTTCCAAAATCAAGACAATAAAAAAACAGAAGCAAATTTTACTAAGAATAGTCTATATTATAAAAAAGTTATTATTCCTACTGATGAAGAAATTGTAATGCATAAAAATTATTTAAAAACTAGCATGAAGAAAAATTATTTTAATTAAATTTTTCACTGTACAGTTTGTTAAAATCAATTTTTTTCCCAAGTTGTATTTCTGGAAAACCTGAGTTGTGCAATAAATTAAGAAAAGCCTTTTCCAAGTTTGGATAAATTTTATTTTGAACATCACGCAGTATTATTTTTTCTAAGTCTTTTTTACTATCTACATCCTCATCTATTTTAACAACTGTCGCATAAACTATTTCAAAATGTGATTTTTTTTCATTGTCTTCTTTGTCCTCAAATTTTAAAGTTGTGTTAATTTCTATAAGTTTATTTTTTAAAGCTATGGATTTAATATCAATATCTAAATGATATTTTGAAATATTTTCTTTTACAAACATATAAGTTTGAGAGTCGGGTGTTTCACTAGACATGTCCTTAATAAACTCTGCTAGTATTTTAAAATTTTCTGTCATTTTCATCATCTATATCTTCAAACTCACCATTAATATAATCTTGTTTTTTTTTGTTTTGAGACCGTTTATTAGATACTCTTTTTAAAATCAATTTCCTTGTTGGGGGAAAAATAATCAGCACACCAACTAAATCTGTAGCAAAACCAGGTAATATTAAAAGAAATGCAGCAAAAGCTAAAGCAGCACCAGAGATGATTTCATTAACGGGTAGTTCATTTTTTACAATTTGAGACATGCCAGACTTAAGAGTGTTAAAACCCTCGTATCTAACATAAATTATACCTAAAAAGGCAGTTATGAAAATAAGAGATATGGTATTAAAGGCTCCTATTTGAGACCCTATTTTAATAAATAAGTAGATCTCAACAATTGGGATGGCTATTATTATCAATAATAATGTGTTCATTTGTCTCCAATGTAAATTGCTAGTTGTAATTAATCAACATACTAAATAATAGTTAGATATGAATCATAGTTTTGAATACATAGATATTATACTTTTGGCAATGATTGCTGGGTTTATTTTTCTTCGATTAAGGGGAATATTAGGAAAAAAAACTGGTTTTGAAGGAAAAATCCCAACACAATTAAAAAAAGAATTTCAAAAATTTGACATAAAGCCCAAACCAAAAAGTGAAAGTTTCGATGAGGAGGCGCAAAAAGAATTTTTGAAAGGTGCAAAAATTGCTTATGAAACCATTATTACAGATTTTAGTGATAGCGACAACAAATTAACAACAAGCAAGCCTCTATTAGGTAAAAAAATTTACGATCAATTTAAAGAAGCACTTTTAGATAGAGAAAATAAAGGTCATTTCGCAGAAATAACTTTTATTGGAATTAAATCAGCTTCAATTAAAGCTCATAAAAAAGTAGAAGATGACTTTGAGGTCATAGTAGATTTTGTTAGTGAAATTATAACCTGCATAAAAGATAAAGAAAAAAAAGTAGTAGCTGGTGATGTTGAAAAAATTAAAACTGTTTATGATACTTGGGTTTTTTCAAAAGATGTAAATTCTTCTAATCCGAACTGGTTATTAATTGATACTATTACATAGACTTGACAAAGAAAATTTCAGATAAAGATAAAAAAGATTGGGAAAATTTTGTATCAAATAAGGAAAAAATACCAAATAAAGATTTTGTTACTCAAAAGAGAATAAGAGAAGAAAAAATTAAGAAAATTGATCTTCATGGTTACACACTTGCAGAAGCGAACAAGTCTGTAGAATATTTTATCCAGAGATGTTTTGATGATAGTGTTACTAAAATTATTGTAATTACAGGCAAAGGTTTAAGGTCTAAAAATGTTGCTAATCCATATCTTTCAAAAGATTTAAGTATTTTAAAATATTCCGTTCCAGAATTTATCGAATCTAATAATTTTTTAATGAAAATGATAATCGAAATAACAGATGCAAATATCGAAGATGGGGGCAGTGGTGCTTTTTATATATATCTTAGAAATAAATTAAAGCTTAAATAATGAAAAATATTAAAAGAAAATTAAAAATTTTGAAAGAAAGGATAGTAAAAAAAAAAATTGATAATTTATATGAATGGATTAAGGGTGCAAAATTAATTGAACTCGAGTCTTGTGAAGTAAAAGAGGATCCAGTTCGTCCTGAACTAGATGTAATTTTTAGAAGAAGCTATGGAAGAAAAATTTATGGAGTTGAATATAGAAAAGAAATTTGTGCTATTATGTGTTTTGGTTTTACTGATGAAATTCCAAAGACAGTTAATGAGTTAGATTTAATGACAAGAGATGCTTATTTAAAAAGTGCACATAGAGATCAAAATATTGGAAAAATTGCTATTGCTTATACTATTTGGTCTAAAAAAAAAGGTGGTGGTAAATTAATTGTAAAAGAAGTTTTTAAAATGATCAAAAAATCAAACCACTTAAATAGACTGATAACCCTTTCTCCACTTACAGATATGGCTCGAAAATTTCATTTAAATAATGGAGCAATTGAATTGAATGTAAACAAAGAAACTCAAAATTTTGAATATAAAATCTAAAGAATAAACTTTGATAGATCTGTATCTTTTACCAATTCATCTAAATTCTTTTTAACATATTCTGAATCGATTATAATTTTTTCTCCAGATCTGTCTGTAGCAGTAAAACTAATATCATCTAGAATTCTTTCAATAATAGTATGTAATCTTCTAGCACCTATATTTTCTACAGTTGTATTAACTTCTGAAGCCATATTGGCAATAGCATCTATCCCATCGTCAGAAAATTCTAGTTCTACATTTTCAGTTTTTAAAAGAGCAACGTACTGTTTGATTAAGCTATAATCTGGCTCTTTAAGAATTCTTTTAAAGTCATCACTAGTTAAAGCTTCAAGTTCTACTCTAATTGGTAGTCTACCCTGCAGCTCTGGTAGTAGATCCGAAGGTTTTGCAAGTTGGAATGCACCTGATGCTATGAATAAAATATGATCAGTTTTGATTGGACCATATTTTGTACTTACGGTTGTGCCTTCAATTAAAGGCAGAAGATCTCTCTGTACCCCCTCTCTGGATACATCTCCCCCAGACCTGTCTGTTCTTCCAGAAATTTTATCTATTTCATCTAAAAAAACTATTCCATTATTTTCTGTGGAGTCTTTTGCAGATTTTATAATTTTGTCTTCTTCTATTAACTTATCAGCCTCGTCATTAATTAAAATTTCATGAGATTCTTTAACTGTCATTTTCTTCTTCTTCTGCTTATTTCCAACAGATTTTCCAATCATCTCACCAATATTTATCATCCCAATGTTTGCTCCTGGCATTCCAGGAATTTCAAATGAAGGTTGAGAACTACTATCATTTACTGCTATTTCAATTTCATTATTATCCAAGTCACCATCTCTCAATCTTTTTCTAAAACTTTCTCTGGTAGCTAAACTTGCTTTATTTCCAACTACTGCATCTAAAACTTTTTCTTCAGCTAACTTTTGTGCTTTTGCATGAACTTCTTTTCTCTTTTTTACTTTTTCCATTGCGATTGCAATTTCAAGCAAATCTCTTATGATTTGTTCAACATCTCTTCCAACATAACCAACTTCTGTAAATCTTGTTGCTTCAACTTTCACGAAAGGTGCTTCTGCTAACTTAGATAATCTTCTGGAAATTTCAGTTTTACCAACTCCTGTTGGTCCAATCATTAAAATATTTTTCGGCAAAACTTCATTTTTCATTTCTCCACTCAAAGCCTGTCTTCTCCATCTGTTTCTTAAGGCAATCGCAACTGCTTTTTTAGCTTTATTTTGACCAACCACATACCTGTCTAGTTCAGATACTATTTCTCTAGGAGATAGTGAGCTAACTAGCGAGCTATCTTTGTGCCCACTTTTTTCTTTAGGAAACGGAGTTACGTTTGAATCTTTCATTAAATTTTTTCAATTTTAATATTGTCATTTGTAAATACACAAATTTCTGAAGCAACCTTAATAGCTTTTCTTGCAACTTCTTCTGCGCTTAAGTCTGTATCCAGTAAAACTTTAGCAGCAGCTAAAGCATAATTTCCACCAGAGCCTATACCAATAGCATTTCCCTCTGGTTCCAAGACGTCACCTGTGCCAGAAATTATATAACTATTTTCTTTATCACCTATTGCCATTAAAGCTTCCAATCTTCTTAGATATTTGTCTGTCCGCCAATCTTTTGCTAACTCTACAGCAGCCCTTGGAAGGTTGCCCGCATGCTTTTCAAGCTTTGCCTCAAGTCTTTCAAAAAGAGTCAAAGCATCAGCTGTTGATCCAGCAAATCCAGCGATCACATTTCTTTTTTCAATTTTTCTAACTTTTGCGGCAGTGCTTTTTATAACTGTGTTACCCATACTAACTTGGCCATCTCCAGCTACCACTACTTCATTATTCTTTCTGATAAGCACTATTGTAGTCATAGACTATAGATGGATATTATTTTTTATACTTCAAGTAGTTGATTACTAATATTGATATAGTTAAGTAATCTCTATATACCTTTAAAAATATATGAGTAGAAAAGGAAAAATTTCTCGAAAAACTAAAGAAACCAGCATTAGTGTTGATCTAAATATTGATGGTAAGGGTAAGTACAAAATTGATACTGGCATAGGTTTTTTAAATCACATGCTTGAGCAACTTTCAAAACATTCACTAATAGATATAAATTTAAAAGCAAAAGGAGATACCCATATAGACCTTCATCACACCACAGAAGATACCGGGATTGCTATAGGCGAGGCCTTAAAGAAAGCCCTAAAAAATTACGCAGGGATTAGAAGGTATGCCCATGCAATGATTCCAATGGACGAAACATTAACAAGAGTTGCAATCGATGTTTCAAATAGACCATACTTAATATGGAAAGTGAATTTAAAAGTAGAAAGACTTGGGGAAATGGACACAGAACTTTTTAAGGAATGGTTTCAAGCATTTTCTCAGTCGGCTGGAATAACACTGCATATGGAAAATATTTATGGAGATAACAGTCATCATATAATTGAGTCTTGCTTTAAAGGTCTAGCAAGATCATTAAGAACTGCTTTAGAAATAGATCCCAGAAATAAGAAGAGTATTCCATCAACTAAAGGCTCTTTATAAATTTGATGAATGTCACGATTGTTGACTATAATTCAGGAAACATCAGCTCTGTAATAAATTCCTTTAAGGAAGTTGCTAAAGACAAAGTTAATATTGAAGTAACTTCAGATCTAAATAAAATTAAATCAAGTGACAAGGTAGTGTTGCCAGGACAGGGATCGTTCAAGAGCTGTGTTAATGCTTTAAATAATATAAGCGGCTTAGTTGAGACCTTAAATGAATTTGCAATCAATAATAAAAAACCTCTACTTGGAATTTGTGTTGGTTTACAAATGTTCGCAGACATTGGTTATGAAGAATCTGAAACAAAAGGTTTAGGATGGATTTCTGGAAAGGTTTCAAAGGTTGATAATAAGCAGGGAAAATTTAAACTTCCTCACATTGGTTGGAATGAAATTGATATTGTTAAAAAAAGTCAAATTTACAAAGGTATAGAAAATAAATCACACATGTATTTTGTTCACAGTTATGAATTTATTCCAGAAGATAAAAATGTAATTTCAGCGACAACAGACTATTCATCGACTATTGTTTGTTCAGTTGAAAAAGAAAATATTTTTGGAACACAATTTCACCCTGAAAAAAGTGATAAAATAGGACTTAAAATAATTGAGAATTTTATAACCCTGTAAGATGAAAATATTTCCTGCAATTGATATTAAAGATAAAAAGTGTGTGAGGCTAGTAAAAGGAGACTTTAATAATAAAACTGAATATGAAATGTCACCAGTTGAACAAGCTGGAAAATACAAAGATCATGGCTTTAAAAATTTACACATTGTTGATTTAGACGGGGCTTTAATTGGTGAAACAGTTAATTTGAATATTATTCAAGAAATAGTGAGCAAATATGATCTTAAAATTGAAGTAGGTGGTGGAGTTAGAAGCTTTGATAGCATTCGAAAATATACTGATGCTGGTGTTGAAAAAGTAATTTTAGGAAGCGCCGCAATAAAAGATAAAAACTTTTTAAGAGAAGCATGTGAAAAGTTCCCTAACAAAATTGCCTTAGGTCTTGATGCAAAAGATGGATATTTGTCTGTATCTGGTTGGAAAGAAAATTCTAATCAATTGACCTTAGACTATCTAAAAGAGGTTAATGACTTTGGTGTAGGTAGATTGATATATACAGACATTAATCGTGATGGAATGAAACAAAGCCCAAATTTCTCAGAAACAGAAAAGGTTGCAGAAATCTCTAATTGTCCCATAATTATATCTGGAGGAGTTTCTTCAATTGATGATGTTAAGAAAGCAAAAAGATTGAAAAATATTGAAGGTATAATAGTTGGCAAAGCTATTTATGATGGTGATATTAAATTAGAAGAGCTTGTGAAAGAAATAGATGCTTAAAAATAGAATTATACCCTGTCTTGATGTTAAAAATGGTCGAGTCGTTAAAGGTATAAACTTTGTAGATTTAAAAGATGCAGGAAACCCAGTAGAGCAGGCTAAAATTTATAGTGATGGTGGAGCAGATGAAATATGTTTTTTAGATATTACTGCTTCTAATGAAAACAGAGATACAATTTATG
>Ga0209335_10000312_pt1 | contig 57222 bp, 38 predicted proteins | sample COG_09_FD_184753 | JGI IMG/M metagenome (GOLD analysis project Ga0209335, IMG submission 184753) | Pelagic Microbial community sample from North Sea - COGITO 998_met_09 (SPAdes) (version 2) | ecosystem: Environmental > Aquatic > Marine > Neritic zone/Coastal water | place: Helgoland, sampling...
GCAGCATTTGTCACGCAGCTGACCTTTACTACCTCGGGTATCTTTCTTTCTTCGACGAAATATTTCAAGATCTCCATGTGACCACCGCATGTTGCGTGTATTGCCGAATCTTTTTCCGTCTTTCGCGAAGGTTTCACCTTGTCGAAAAGAAATCGAAGACAGTCGAGGTGTCCTCCATAAGCAGCTAGTTTACACGACCTTTCTTCATTATACGGGCAACCATTAGAGAAGCAGTACTTCAGCATCTCGAGATTACCTATAAGTGCTGCCACATTAATCGTCTGTTCACCCCACTCGCAGTGTTTCACTTCTCTCGCCCACTTGAGAAACTCGAGTTTGTTCGTTAGAGCAACTTTTGCGCAAAACCAGACTTGATCTCTCACTCTTCCGCTTTTAAATTTCTCTCCCCATCTCGTACGATTCCACACCAATTCCAACGTCGAAATCGATGAACATTCGTCAATAGTCACACGTAATTTCGATACGTCTACCCCGGCGTATTCAAGCACACCCCGACTCTCTCTATTCACCTCTGCAAAGAAACACCGATCTGTCCTATTCAATTTCGAAATCACATGCGAGACAAAAATATCTTTATGATGCAACACCAACCCGGTCCACAACTTGCTCGGTCCAAGCTTTACGCGCTCCATTTCCTCGACCGTCGTCTCTTCTTTGATCGCCTCTTCCTTCTCCTTTTCCTTCTTCCTCTTCTTTTGCGCGCCGCCGGAGAGCGTAAAAGTATTAAAAAAATCGAAATGGCGTTTTTTCCCTCAGAGAAATCCTCACTCGTCGGCGCCGTCACAACTAACTGTTTTTCTTTGACGGAAGCAGCGAGAGACACATCATCTTCTCTCGGAGCGGGTTGACACCCCCGCGTTGCGTTCGAATAGAAGAACAGCAGTACTGCTAATAATGCACATACCGCTTTCGCCGAAATCTCGTCGCAAAGCGGCCGCCGCCGCATCAAAAGAAGAGGATGAACAAGACGACACAACATTGGACGTTTTGGAAACCGTCTCGCAAGTTCGAGCGAAAGTGTATTCAAAGCGACACAAAGAACAGAAAACGATCGCGTTCGTACCAACCATGGGAGGATTACACCAAGGACACGTGTCTTTAATCCAACTGGCATTGAACAAATACGATTTTGTCGTCGTGAGCGTCTACGTGAACCCGATGCAGTTCGCACCGAACGAAGACTTTGACCTGTATCCGAGAACGTTAGAGGAAGATTTGGAGAAGATGAAAAATTTAAGAGAAAACGCGCGCATGTGCGTCTTCGCGCCGAAGGAATCTCTGTTTGGAAAAGGCGTGGACCCTTCGGAGTGCGCGCACGTGACGGTCCCGAACGTGGGTCAGGGGTTGTGCGCGACCACGCGACCGCATTTTTTCGGCGGCGTGGCGACGGTGGTTTTGAAACTGTTGAACATCGTCAAACCGGACGCGGCGGTGTTCGGGAGGAAAGATTATCAGCAGTTGAAAGTTATCGAGAAGATGGTGAGAGATTTCGATTTGGACGTGGAGATTTTGAGTGGGGAGATCGTGCGCGAACCGGTGAACGGAGACGCGTCGGACGCGGACTCTTGCCCGGGATTGGCGATGAGTTCCAGGAATACGTATTTAACGGAAAAAGCGAGGAAACAAGCGGAGTCGATATCGGTGGCGTTGAAAGATGTCGCGGATGGTATTTCCGGACGCTCGGACGAGTTTACGCCGGCTATGGGGGCGAACATGGCGCAGGGATGGGTTGGGTTTATTAAAAGGTGCATAGAACTGAGCGGAGGTAAAGTCGATTACGTGGAGATTCGCCAACGAGAGACGTTGGAAGGGCCGGTGGAAAAGTTAGTCAAAGGGGAGAAATACGTGGTGTTAGCGTGCGCGTATTTCGGTGGCGTTCGGTTGCTAGATAACGTGGAAGTGGATAAAGCGTAAAATATAGAGAATAGCGAAAAGTAGTAACCAAAAATAAATCATTTAATGAAACAGTCCTTCAAGGAGCTCGAGCACGGGCCCGCGCTCGTCATCGCCTTCTTCCCGTCGTAGCACGCCACCCCGTCCGCGTCAGTTTTCAATTTTGGCAACACCTTATCCAGCTGTTTTTTCTTTGGGTTCAACACCTTCTCTGGTTCGCCTTCGAAGCCTTCAAAGGTGACGCGTTCGCCGATTTTCGCGCCGCTCGGCGGCTTGACGAAATCGACTTTCGTGTGCGCCTCGTTTGATGCGCACAACACCATCGCCTCGGAATTCAAACCTCGCATCTTGTTCGGTTTCATGTTGCAAATGACTAAAACCTCCGCGTTGGTCATGTCTTCTAAAGTTTTAAACTCGCGCAAACCGGAGCACACTTGCAACGGCTTCTCTAATCCCACGTCGATTTCTTCCGCCCATAATTTATCCGCCTCCGGATGTTCCCACGCCTTGACAATTTTACCCACTCTGATGTCAACGACGGAAACGTCGACTTCTTTTTCTGCCGCCGATGCATCGCCTCCTCCTTTTTCTCCTGCTTCCGCCGCCGCCGCTTGTCTCGCTGCCTTTGCCGCCGCTTTCTCCGCCGCTTTCGCCTCCTTCTTCGCTATCGCTTTCAATCGCTTCTCCTCCGCCACCGGATCGTCCAACGGTTGCGACCCGCCTTGCGGATGCTGTGCTCCCCCGTCGTCTGGCTTATCCGAGGTAGACACGTGCGCTTTCCCGCCGCTCTCGCTTCTGGGCAACGCCGTCCACTTCACATCCATCGCGGAAAAGTCAATCGCTCCTTCGCTTTCGCCCAGCGACAACGCGCTTTGCATCCGCTTACACCATCGCACTAAACTCTTCTTCTGTTTCAACTGCCCAGAGGACATCGTTTGTTTCACTTTCTCTCTCACCATGCCGAACAAAACGATGTCGGCTAAAGTCACTCGGTCGTTCGCCGCGACGTGCGATTTCGTCTTCAAGTGCTCATTGAGAGATTCCAACGCGTGTTCGCAATCCGCCTCGAATTCGGTGCCAGAATAGGTGGTGTTCACTGCCGCGAGCCAATCGTCGATGGCGAGTTTTTCCGCATCCGTGGTGCCCAGTAAAGAAGAGGACGAGACGAAATCGTCGTCGTCGTTTGTAAGACTGCGCGTCAAGGCTTTCGCCACCGGGACGAGCCCTTCGAACGAGGATGACGATGATGCTTTCGTCGTGTCCTCTTCATATCGAGGCGGCGTCGATTGGTTTTGGTCTTTGGAAACCACAATCGTCGGGACGACGTTCGAAAGACGACAGAGAAGTTGGACGGTTTGGCCGGCAGGGGAGGAAGCGTCGCACGTGATTCGAACAGGAGACATGTTGTTCTTTGGTTCGTTTGCGGTTTGCGCAAACTGTGTGTTACTAAAAGTGAGGAGTTTCAAAGTAAAACGAGGAGGAGATAAAGTTGAAAAAACTGCTTGCGCTTTGCAACCAACGCGAATACGAGTAGAATACTATTTGCGCGGAGCGAGAGAGAGCGAGAGAGAGAAAGTTACTTCTCGTATTCATTTATTCACGTTTTATGATGATCATATATTCCAAAGTTTAAGCTAAACACAACACCCCCCTCTCGTACGGTTCGCGCGTTCGTTTCGAGAAGAAACTTTCGTTCTTCCTTACTACGGCGCCCGCCGTACAATACAATTGTATATACTAAAAATTTAATATTTGAAAAGATTAAATGTTTAATATCTGTAGGCGGCCGGCTTGAACGGACCTTCAACCGGGACGTTAATGTACGCGGCTTGTTCCGCGGACAATTTGGTCAACTTGACTCCAATCTTTTCCAAGTGCAATTGGGCAACCTTTTCGTCCAAGTGCTTCGGCAAGACGTACACCTTCTTGTCATATTTGCCAGATTTGCGTTCGTTCCACAATTCCAATTGCGCGATGCACTGGTTGGTGAACGAGCAAGACATGACAAAAGACGGGTGACCAGTGGCGCAGCCCAAGTTGAGCAAACGACCTTCGGCCAAGACGATAACGCCGTGTCCGTCCGGAAATTCGTATCTGTCGCACTGCGGCTTGATGTTCATGCGCTTGGTGATAGCTTCCAAACCAGCCATGTCGATTTCGTTGTCAAAGTGACCAATGTTACCGACGATGGCGTTGTTCTTCATGCTCTTCATGTGAGAAGCCATGATGATGTCCTTGTTACCGGTGGTGGTGATGAAGATGTCACACTCGCTGACGACGTCTTCGAGCGGGGCGACTTGGTAGCCCTCCATCGCCGCTTGCAACGCGCAAATCGGATCGATTTCGGAGACGATGACACGACCGCCCGCCGCCTTCAAAGAAGCGGCGGAACCCTTACCGACGTCACCGTAACCGGCAACCCAGCAAGTCTTACCGGCAATCATGACGTCAGTGGCTCTCATGATACCGTCCGGCAAAGAGTGTCTGCAACCGTACAAGTTATCGAATTTGCACTTGGTGACGGAGTCGTTGACGTTGATCGCCGGGAACAACAATTCGCCCACCTTTTGCATTTCATATAACCTCTTGACGCCAGTGGTGGTTTCCTCGGAAACACCAACGCACGTCTCGACGATCTTGTGCCATCTCTTCGGGTTAGTCTTCAAGTTGGCCGCGATGATGTTCAAGACGCACTTCATTTCGGCGTTGTCCGTGGTGGACGAATCCGGGATCGCACCGGTGGCTTCAAACGCCTTTTCGGCCTTGTAACCTTCGTGGATCAACAAAGTCGCATCCCCACCGTCATCAACGATGATGTCGAGCGGTTCAGAACCCCAGTTCAACATTTGGTCGGTGCACCACCAGTACTCCTCGAGCGTCTCGCCCTTCCAGGCAAAGACCGCCGCGGAGTCTCTCGCAACCGCCGCCGCGGCGTGGTCTTGCGTAGAGAAGATGTTGCACGAGCACCATCTGACGACGGCACCGAGCTTCACCAACGTTTCGATGAGAACCGCAGTTTGAATGGTCATGTGCAACGAACCGGAGATGTTCGCGCCTTTGAGCGGTTGGCTCGGGCCAAACTCGGAGACGCAGGACATGAGACCCGGCATTTCAACCTCGGCGAGTTCGATCTCCATGCGACCGAAATCAGCTTGGGCCATGTCGCGAACCTGTGTTGTTTTGATGAGAAATGAAAAACATCCGCGGTCAGTAAACAGGCGCGTACTAAAAAACAATGATTGTTCGATTTTGAGTTCGATTTTCCTTCTTTTGCTCTGAAGCACCAAAAAAGGGAAAAAGCGACCGACGACGCTTACACATCATCATCGGATTCTCTCTCTCTCTCTCTCTTGCCGCTCACGACACACAGACACAGACACACACGAAAGGAAGAAACCAAAAATCACATCGTTCAATCTCTTTTATACGTAAAACTGCGCGTAAAAGAGACAAAACTCGTTCGCGTGTGTCCTCTTCTTCTTCTTTTCGCGGCACACGACGCGCGAATGTGTGCTTTTTTTGAGCGGCTGTGAGACGACGTCCGACGAGACGCTTTTTCGTCGTCCGTCCCTTTTTTTGTGCGATGAAGGCTTTTGTTGTGTCGTTTGCTCTTCTTTGCCACGACGCGCGCGCGAGAGAGAGAGAGACAGACAGACAGAGAGACAGAGAGACACATCTTCATTCTTCCGTGATGATGCGTTTTGTGTCTTCTCAAAACGCGCGGGGGGTTAAAAATATCATCATCGAGAGAGAAGATGATGAGAAAAAGATGATCGAGAGAAACGACGGCCAGACTTCCCCGATGGAATATAATTATCCATCTCGCGTTTTTGTGTCAAAAAGAGATCGAGAGACAGAGAGACAGAAGTCATAATCGTCACAAAAAGAGAACTATTCATTCGTACCTTGTATTCGCGGGCGCCAGTCGTCTCGATGACGCACATTTCAGTTGGTTTAGAAGCCATTTTGTTTGTGTTTAGATGTGTGTAGGTGTGTGTAAGGTGTAAGTTGCGGTAAAAGTAAGGACAAGTGTGGGACGCTTTGCAGCCGTTGATTTTTACATTGATACCCTAAATATTTTTCTTAGTTGCTCTTGTAAAAATTAAAACTCTTCCGTTGTAAATATAAATAACGCTCGTATCCTTCTCTCTGTATTCCTTCTTTCTCCCGACGTAATAATAATAATAATAATAATAATATATAATATATGATGTGTTCTGTGTTCAGTTTTGTTCTTGTTCTTGTTGTCTTGTTGTCTTGTTCTTCTTCTGTTGTTGTTACGTTTAAGCTATGTCGACGCCGATGGCGGAGCGCACGTTTTGAACCGTCAAATGTCGGCAATAGTTTGGACTTCCTTCCCCCCATTGCATGGCACCGTTCAACCCGTGACCTTTGACGAGGATGTTCTCGACGCTAAACTCGCAGTGCGAGTTAAAGTTTGGTTCGTTTTCGTCCACGCCCAAGGTGGGAACTTCGCCCATGCACCCGTGGTAACTCTGGTCGCCGCCGACGCCGTTCCAAACGTCGGAGAGTAAAGTCCACTCGCAGTTGGCGCCTTCGGCGCAGCCACCGGAACCGTAAATGTTCAATTGCGTTTGGTTCGGGTCTTCGTTGCACCAGCAGGCGTACTCTTTGTCCGGCCCGCGTTCGCCAAATTCGCAATCTTTGCAGTCTTTATATTTCGGTTTGAAACATTCGCCGCCGTTGGCTTCCGCCTCGGACGCTTTGCAAGTGGTCACGGTGATGATTCCGGCGTCGTCTTTACGAATAGTCGTGTGTCCCCAGGCTTCGTCGATGTTGTACGGATCGAGTTCGACTTCGTGGCCTCCGCCGGCGAAGTTCATTTGCATTTTTTTGCGCATACAAAATTCAGAGCCGTCGATTTCCCCAGAGCCGGGGCCCCACTGCCAGGTGTCCGGACTCATCCACAAAGGCGCCGCCCAGACGCCTTGGCATCGAGAGGTCGTCCAATCGTAATTTAACGATTTGAAATCGTGCATGGGGATTTTGCACTCTTTCGCGTGCGCTAGCATGCACTCGGCTTTCCCTTGAGAGACGCCAAATCTCACCGAAGCTAAATCGTCTTCACACATCTCCGGTTCGGTTCCCATATCATTCACGCCTCCATTTTGCGACTGACACGAAGGGTGCGTCATGTTCCCGACAAAAAAAGGCCATTCGAGGTCTTTCCATTTCGAGGCTTGACATACCTTTCGCGCTTGTTTACCCGGGGCCTTGGCGAGGCGTGATTCACCAAACCGGGACTCATCGTTTAAATGGTTCACTTTTTGCCGCGCGATGTACGCTTGCGCGGCTTTCTTCTCCTCCTTCTTTTCCGAAGTCTTGACCGCTTTCATGGCGTCTTCGTACGCTTTCTTCAAAGCCTCGGCGACTTTTTCGGCTTCAATGCGACTTTTCTTAGCTTTCTCAGCTGCAGCTACTGCTTTTTGCTTCTTGCTCATCGCCGTTGCGTATTCCTTCGTGGAAGAAGGACTGGAAGGCGTTTCGATATCCTCCCTCTCCGTCGATTTTTTCGAAGACGACGATTTTTTCGAAGAAGAGGCAGAATCGACGACATCCTCAGCGTGATGTTTGCTTTTGTGATCTTTCTTCTCCGCCACGAAGTCATACGACGTCGTCGCCAATTCTTCCTCGACTTCTTCTTTCGGCGCCTCGCGTTCGTCGACGTCTTTTTGCGAAAAGTACAGATCCGATGAATCTTGCGCGGGGCGTTTTTTAGAGGCCAAAGGATAATCGTACGATCGATGATCTCCAGAGCTGTCCTCTTTCTCGTCTTCGTCTTCGTCGTCGTCGTCGTATCGCTCGTAGCGGTGCTTACGAGAGGGTTCGTCGGAGGAAGCTTTTTCTTTTTCTTTTTCTTCCTCCTCCTCCTCATCGCCAACTTTCGGTGCTTCTACTTTATCGACGAGTTCCTCCGGGCAGCACCCGACACCTGGAATCGGCACACCAGCGATACACGTCGGCGATGGATTACACGCGACGTTTTTGTACGGATCCAACTTAAACGTGTGCGGAACTTTGACGTTTTGGATGACAATCATGCCTTTCTCGTGATACGGTTTTGGCGCGTTGGCTTTCGCTTCTGCCTCAGCCTTTGCCGCGGCGATCGCGGCAGCTTTCGCTTCCGCTTTCTTTCGCTTCACTTCCTTTTCGTCAACGTTGATATTCGCGATGAGCTCCATCTCTTCCTTCGTCATACCGTTCGTTTCGATGCCTTTTGGCATGTACTGCGCGGTGATGGGATCAATTGACGATGACGTCTCCTCTCCTACTTCCGTTGCAACTTCAGGCGTCGCCGCGGCAGTAGCCATCACAGTTTGCTCCGGAAGTTCTCCAGATTCTAATTGTCGCATTCGTTCTTCCAGACTCGCTTTCGCGTCATCGTCTTCACTCGATCCGAGTTTGGTCAAAGCTCTCGCTTGTTGCGCAGCCATTTCAAACTTGCTCGCGACCGTCGCCTCGCCTAAATTCGCCATTGCTTCGTTGTACATTCTATTTCTGTTTATCTGCGCCAAAGCTCGCGGGCTCACACCGAGCATAGCTACTTCTTCTTCCTCAATTGGCGCGTCAAAAGTCTTGCGTTCCCCAAGCGCAGCCTCTCCGGCTTCATCACTACCGTTCGCGAAGGAGTCATCCTCCGCCGGGGAATTAAAGTTTAAAGAATCGATCAACTTTTGTTCTTCCTTTGTTAAACCAGTTTCCGGGTCAACCTTGTTTCTGAGCTTTTCTTGGTGTTTCTGCTTGGCTAACTTGGCCTTCATGGCGCCCGTGTCCGTGCCTTCGGATAAAGGCACCGTCGTTGCAACTTTCTTCCACTTGCGCGGCTTCAAGCTCATCGGGTCCATGTTCGACGCAGGAACTTCGTACGAACTTTCGAGCGAGCCTTCGAGAGTACCGTCGGAAGAGGCATTTTCAGACTCGTCGACGGCGGGTTCATCGGCTCCTTGTTCTTGTTCTTGTTCTTGTTCTTGTTCTTGTTCTTCGTCGTCGTCATTGGAGGCAAAGACGGAGTCGTCAAAGTCAACGGACGCCAAGGCATCCGCAGCTTCCTTCGCGCTTTCGTCGTCCATGGATCCGTTCAATTGGTCCAACATGATCTGCTCTTCCGGCGAGACGCCAATGGCCCCCGTGTTCTTGTTTGCTTTTTCCGCCTTTCTTTTAGACTTGGCTTCCTCTTCGCCAATCTGCGCGCTCATCTCATCCAAAGCGTCCATGCGTTTCATCAACTCAATCTCCTCCGGAGTTTTGCCCGCGAATCGAATGGCGTCAGCCTTCGCCTTTGCTCTGGCAGCTCTCCTTTCCCGAGCTTCTTGCTCCTTTTTAGCTTTAGCGGCTTCAAAAGCTTCCTTTTCTTCTTCGAGCTGTCGCTGCACGGCTCTCTTGTGCTCTTCAATCTTTGCCGCCTTGGCCAATTCCTTCTTCGCCGCCTTGAAGTCAATCTCTTCGCCTTCCTCCGAAGAAGAGGAGGAAGAAGATTTCTTCTTCGCGGCTTCTTTTTGCTCTTCCTCAAAAACATTTGCGTCGTCCGCGTGCGCCAAGATCTCATCAATCTCGTCGCGTTGCGCGTTGGCCGAGGCTTCTTCTTCCTCGGTCAACGGTTCCGGTTGGTCCGGGATGTTTTCGCGCTCTTCCGACTCTTCAACAACAACTTCCTCGTCTTGTTGCGGCGGCACTTCCAACTCTACGACCACGTTGTGCTCCTCGCCGTCGGCGTCAGCGATAAACTTTCGCGCCTTGCTCTTGTGTGAGGATTTTTTACCGGTCGGGTGCAACGCGTTCTTCGCCGCCCTGATTTCACCTTTCTCGAGACGCGTTTGGCGATCGATTTGCGTTTGACTTTCTGCTTGGATTCTCGCAATTTCCGCCTTGCGGTCTGTTTCTTCTTGAATCTTCGCGTTCACGGCATCAATCTTAGCCTGCTTTACAGCGTTGGCGGTTTGCTCCTCCGCTTCTTTAGCTTTGCGCGTTGCCTCCTCTTGCTCTCTTATGGCGGCTTGTTGCGCGGCGATGATTTCTTCGAGCGGGCACCCGTCGTAGTTGCACGGTCCGTCCGTTCGGCCTTCCTTTTCCGCTTGAAGCGTTACGGCGGCATCGTTCGTCCATCCACCGCCTGCAGTGGTAGTGGTGGTGGTAGCAGATGCTTCTTCCGCAGAACCAGTCGTCGCTTGCGGAGTTGCAATCGCGGCGGCGTCAGCTCTCATCAGCGCCGCCAAGTCCGTTGGTTGTTGTGTTCCTTGAGATTGCGATTGCAAATCATTCAACTGCTCCACGGTCGGGGTAGCAACTGCTTGCGTTTGCTCAGCTTGCGCTTGCGCTGCGGCATCAGTCGTCGCCGCCGCCGAAGCCGCCGGTTGTTCCTCTTGCGCTTCCTGGATCGAAACTTCATCGTTGGCCTCCTTCTCCTCCTCCGCTGCATTTTCGGCGTCTCTTTGCGCTTTTTCGCTCGCCGCCTTGAGTTCTTTTTGCAATCTTTCAATCTTTTGCGCCGGAGTTTCGTTTTCCGGAATAGCTTCAGAGGCCGTACTTTCCGCCGGTTCCGGAACGACTTCTTCAACTTTTTCTTCCTCCTGGTCCGCGGCGCCCTTCAAATCGGCTTTATCCATGGCCAAAATTTCCTCTGGCGTCATCTCATTTGACGCCTGCGCGGATGCAACTGACGCTTTCGTGTGTTCCGAGTTTGTAATCGCCGGAACGAACACTTTTTGCGCGGACATGGCCGTGTTCAAAAGACCGCTCATGCTCCCGTCCGACGGTTCGTCGTCGTCCTCCGAGGCGCCGCCGACTTCGGCTTGCTGCGGCTGTCCATCGTCCGTTTGCTGTTGCGCGTCCAATTCGCACAACGCCAGCTCTGACTGCACGGAAAACGCGCAATCCGAGTGGCAACTCCCCCAAACGAACGACCTCCCGTCGCTCTCTTTATACACGCGATCGTAAAACGTCTTGGTCGAATCCGAAAACGTCGACGCCGTGCACTCGTTCATGTTAAACATGTTGTTCGGGCTTCTCCCCAAGTTATTCTCCGGCATGCACGAATCCGGATTACTCGCAGTCGATATGCACCCGGCATCTTTTCGAAACGCCGGTCCGTTCGGCCCGTTCTTTTCGTACAGCGCGAACGTAAACTCGTCCCCGGGCGCTAACACGTTCGCGTCGACTTCAAACGCGCCGCAGTGCGTCGCCGTCATCTCAATCCCGCGATCGAACGCCAACTCTGGATTTTGTTGCGATCGAACAATCACTCGCGCGCCCATGTTTTTCTTCCACGACGTCGGGTCTGGGTGGAAATCGAGAACGTGTAATGGCGCGCACGCCGTGTGCAGTTTGATGGTTTTGGACGCGTGCGATTGGACCGACGCGGCTTCTCCTTCCCCGAGTTGCGATCGAGTTCCGCTCGTCGTCGTCAAAGAAGTAGAACTAAAGTTGCCTTTGTTCCCGCTCAGAGCGAGGGTGGTGGCCAAGACCATAACGCCAGAACCGGCGAGGACTTTCGTCCACGTCTTTGAAGACGACGTAAACGCGAAGCGATGCGACGAAAATGCATCATCGTTCGCTTCACGCGGCCTCAGCAACGATTGGTGCTCGGCCATTTTGTGTGATGATGTGTGTATAAAAAGTAACTCACTCTCTCTCCAGTAGTAGCGCTCAAAAAAGGTAACCAAGCAGAAGCGTTGTTTGGATGTCAACACGTCGTGTTTCGGGACAAACTCTTCCTCTTCTTCTTCTCAGCTTAGCGCGTTCTTTTCTGTCGTGTACATCTCGTCTCGAATGCAGAGACTTTCCCTCTCTAGGTACGTTTAGGGTTTGAACATAAAAATTTCTGCATTTTTTCATTCCCATACCATTCGCCTTTGCGCTCTTACTTAAAGCGTGTGTAGTATTTTTCTTCTTATAAATACAAGTAAAATACAGATGATAGAGCTTTGTTGTATTGAAGAAGACTATTACATCTCATCTCTCTCTCGTCGTCGAGTCTATTCACTTTTACTTAAAAGCTTCTTCTCGAACAAAATCAAGTGCTCTTTCCTGGCCCCGTTATAGACGGTTCCGGTACTTTCCATGGTTCGTAACAAAGCGAGCGAACAACTGGCGAGAAGCGTAAAACCGAGTTGCTCGGCGCAAACGACGGTGCTTTTTAAAGCGTCCACGTTGGCGCCGTCGCCAATCATGACGAGCATTCGACCGGACGGTTTTAACGTTTTGTAGGCGTTCTTAAGCCATTGCGTTTGGGATTGGGTCCATTTGTCGTTGAACGCGGACGGGTCTTTCCGTAACTCTCGCTTGGCGCCGAATTCGTTGGCGGAGCTGAAATCGTCGCTCCACGGCGCGCGGTTGCCGTTTTCGTCCAATTCGTTCGAGTCGGGGACTTTTGCGTCGACGTAGTACGACGTCGGTGGTTTCTCGGATTCAGTTTCTTCAATTGTCGTCGTTATCGCGCTACCGTTACCGGCAGTACTCCCGACACGAAATCTCGACCTTTGTTTTCTCGCGAACGAGACGTAGTCGTACACTCCCGGGTACGGCGGACTCGTCAGTATTCCCGAAACTGTTCCAATTTTATCTTTAGGAACTAAATCATCAAACCGGGCGTCGCCTTTACGGATGACCACGTCTGCTGCTCCACCTACCGCGTCGTGTAAATCCTTCACGCGAAATATGTACTCGTCGACGCACCTTTGGTAAAAGCTCAACGGCGAGTAATACGAGTCGTCTCGATCGCTTTTGCTACCATTGCTCGTCGCGCGTCGCTTTCCGAACCGTTTTTTTCTCTTATTTCTTTTCTGTCGCACGAAGTGTCTTCGTTCTGCTTCGGCTAAACAGAAGAAAAGCGCCGTTTTCCTCGTCGTCGAGTCTATGCTATTGCTATTACTCTCGTTACCGCTACTACTACTATTACTCTCGTCGTCCTCGCTCTCTACTGAAATCGCCTTCTCCACCGCTACGGCAATGCTCGCAAAGCTCCCCAGCGGATTGACGTTTTCGTCTGCGTCTTTTTCATCCGCAACAATCGCCTCAATCTTCTTCATCCGTTCTCTCAACCACGTCTCTTCCTCGTCCACGTTTTCCGGCACCCAAACGCGGTGGCCGCAAACGTGTAGCGCCAACGGACTGACATCCGTCCCGTACGCGATTAAACCGTTCGTCATCGCCACGACCGGTACTGTTCCGCCGCCACAAAACGGGTCCAAAACGCTTTCTTTGTTCTCTGTTTTACTAGTATCGTGATCGTCGTCCTCCGCCTCTCCCCTCCTCAACAAAAGCTCCACGCACCTCTCGGCCGCCGCTGGTTGCATGCCGGCTAAGATTTCCCCAAACCCGTGCGTAACTCTGCGAAAACCATTCGGAACGTGCGTAAATCCGTGCTTCCACTGCATTCGCATCGCGTGGAGAAGCACAGAGGTGTACTCCTCCGGTCCGTGGCACGTTTCCGTGAACTCTGTGCTCGGGATTTTCGTGTGTTCGTAATACTCTAAGGGGGGTGATTCTGTCGTTTTTGTCGCGAGAGTGCTGGCGATGGCGCATCGATTTCGTCTCCTCTTCCTCTCGCGCGCGTGGTGTTGTTGTTGATGACGACGATGATGCTGTTTTCTCCGCAACTCTTGCTGCCGAAAAGCGAAGAGAGAGGAAGCGACGACGCGCATATGGATGTGCTTCTCTTTTCCAAGCAAAGAAACAGTTACAAAAGTGTGGTTTTATGACATGTACTTTTAATAGTAAAATTTCAACGGTTTGGTCTTCTATACGCACACATTTTTACGCGTTTAGTATCATTTGCGCATTCTTTTGTGCCTGATGTAGTTTAGTTATTATCACGTGGCTTTATTCTTTTCGGCTTTCTCGAACGCTCTTTTCAAGTCGTTTAACAAATCCTCGGCGTCTTCGATGCCGCAACTGATGCGAACCAAATCGTCCGGCAAGCCTCGAGCGGCTCTGACTTCTGCTGGAATACTCGCGTGCGACATGAAACACGGCAAGGAAATTAAACTCGTCACGCCACCGAAAGAGACGGTAATTTTAAACAGTTTCGTTTCTTCGACTATAGTTTTGGAAAAGTTGACGTCTCCCGTGGTGAAGGAGAGAATGCTTCCCGCGCCGGTGGCTTGGGAGAAGTGCACGTCGTGGAACGGGTTGGATTTTAATCCCGGGTAGTTTACTTTTTGGACCTTCGGGTGATTGTCGATCCATTCGGCTAATTTCATCGCGTTTTCTTGCTGTCTTTTCATTCGCAAGTCCATGGTTTTGATGCCTCTCAAAGCTAACCAACAATCGAACGGGCCTAAAAGCGTGCCGCAGGCGTTTTGGAAAAAGTACACGCGTTTTGCCAACTCTTCACCTTTGACTGCGAGTAAACCTCCGGTAACATCCGAATGCCCGGCGATGAACTTTGTCGCGGAAACCATGCTAATATCTGCTCCTAACTCTAACGGGTTTTGAAACGTCGCGGTCATGATGGAGTTATCCACGCACACCAAAGCGCCTTTCTTCTTGGCCATCTCGCAAATTTTGCGCACGTCGATGCATTGCAATCTCGGATTGGTCGGCGACTCGAGCATAACCATCGTCGTCGGTCCACCGTTTATGGCTTCTTCCACTGCTTTCAAATCCGTGCAGTCCACGTTCACGACTTCAATCCCAACTTCCGGAACGACTTGCGCTAACAACCGACTCGTCCCGCCGTAAATATCGTCGCCGGTGACGATGCGCTCGCCATTCTTCACCAATCTCGTCACCGTCGCTAACGCGCTCATCCCCGAGCTGAACGCGAACGCTCTCGTCGCGCCTTCAATGTCCGCGAATTGCTCCTCCAACTGGTCTCTCGTCGGGTTCCCACTTCTCGTGTAATCGTACCTCCCGTTTTCTGTCGCGTTCGGTTGCGCGAACGTGGCGGTTTGGTACAGCGGTGGCGCCGACGCGGAATACGGGTCCTCGACGGACGTTTTCGGGTGCACCAGTTTTGTCGCGATAGATAAACGCTTCCTGATGAGTTCTTTTTCCTCCTCGCTCGAAGAAACGACGTCCTCCTCCGAACTCGCCATGACGACAAAAGAACGCCTTTTCAATTTTAAGACGCTTTTCCCTTCGGTTTTGGATAAACGCAAGACGGAAGAAATTTCAGACGATGATTTTTTATTACGCCTTCTTCGCTCCTGCTGCTGCTTCGAGAAAGAAGAAGAAGAAGAAGAACTTTGAGTCGTCGTCGTCGTCGTCGTTTTCAAAGTCCTCCTCGTTCTCGTCGAAACCGAGGACGAAGGCGCCGCGAACTGTGCTCCTCCACCGAACGACGACACGCGCAACATTTGGTCTCGGGAAAGTAGTGCGTAGCGCTTTTCCCTTAACCGGTTTTAACACAAAAAGCGTTTAGGGTTTAATAAAAAGTACTAAAACCCTAAATGAAGGGGACGTAAAAAAGGTAAGAGAAAAATTTTCAAAATCCGAGAGAGAGATAGAAGCGCGACTCAAACACTTTGCGCGGAGAAGGACTAGAGGAGCTCACTCTCTCGGCCGCTGCGCGCTTTACGACGTCTTAGCTCTGACGAGGAGGGGACGCGTTGTGTCCTAAAATGTCCTCCTCGTCTTTTGAGAAGCGCAAAGTGACGAACAAAACCAACATCATCAAAGAAAATAACGACACCAACAAAATTCGCTTCTTCAGCCGAAACGCGAACGTGATAAAAGAGGACGTGGAAAAAGGCACCAAAGAATGGTCCTCGGTCCCTTCGGCGGTGAGACGCGCGTTTTTACGCCTCGGTCTCATGTCTGAACGAGAAAATACGGCGAACGAAATCAGAGACTCGAGGTTAGAGGCGACGGAAAAACGATTAGGGGACGTGGAAAAACGATGCCAAATCTTGCTCAACGGTGTAGAGTGCGAGCGAGAGGAAAACGCGCGATTGATGGAACGACTGTCGAGTTTAGAGAAGGAACACGCGACGTTTCGAAACGAGTGCGAAACAATCGTGAGTGGTTTGGAGAAGCACGTTTTGAATGTCACGACGGAAACGAGCCAAATGAAAGCGACCGTGGCGAAGTCGGCGCAGATGGAAGCTATCGTCAAGGCGAACGAAATAGCGTTGAACGCGGTGGCGAGTTCTGTTGATGACGCGGTCGCCGTGTCGCGAGTCGCGAAAGACGAGGCAAAGAGATGCGTGAAAATGATGGAGAGAGGTTTCGATGTGAATGAAATTCGGAACGACGTGAACGTTTTGACAGCGCAGATGACTCGCGTGGAAAGCGAGAGAAGAGAGTGCGAGAAGTTTGCTCAAGCGAGTCGAAAGGCGGCGAGCAAAGCCGAGGAAGAGGCACGGAAAGCGGACGTGGAGAGAACGAAAACGCAAAGCTTCGCGGAGATTGTGGGACAATTCAATCGCGAGGTGGATAGAAAAATGCAGGCGTTGAAAGTTGGTTTACAAGCGTGCGACGAGGCGGAAGGGTTGATCAAAGATCGAGTCCGAGAAGCCAAGGCGGAAAGCGATCGAAACCGAGACGCGATGGAGATGTTTGCAGAGAAAGCGAGAGGGAAATTGATGGAGTCGTGTTCGCACGTGGAGAGAGTTGCGCGAACGTGCGCGAACGTGGCGGACGCGAGCACGAGAGAAATGCACGAGGCGGTGGAAAATGAAAAGGAGACGCTGAGGACGTTGGAGGAGGAGATGGAGTTGAGATTTCGAGACGAGTGCGATCGATTTGAACGCGCGGCGAAGAGCGCGAGGAAAGAGGTGGAGGACGTCGCAGAAGCGGTAAAAGGTCAAGTCGTCGATGAGTGCGGTCAAGTCTGCGACGTGGTCATCGCAAAGTTTGTTCAAGAACGCGCGAGTGAGTTGTCCGAAACGGTCGTTTCGGCGATCAAAATGAAAGCCAGCGACGCCGCAGCGGACGCGAGACGGTGCGCGGAGATGTGTTCGGACGTTTCAAAAGTAGCCAGAGATGCGGAACAACAGTTTCAAAGAAAAGTAGACGATGGGTTCAGGTCCGTAGATATTGCCATTGCGAGAGCGGAAGCGGCACAGGAAGACATCTCGACGCAAAAGGATACTATTTTGCGCGCGGTGGACGAAGCGTTGGACGCGTTGCGCCAACGGGAGGCGAGTTGCTCGAAACGCATGCACGACGAAAGCGAAGAACGAATGCGCGCTTTTAGACGAACCATAGACGAATTGAAACAATCGGTTGGGAACATCGACGCAGCGGATGTTGTCGCGTTCAAAAAACGGTGCGACGGCTTGGAAGCGAGAGTTTTAGAGTGCGAAAAGAACGGACGCGTTTCGTTCGGGACGCTTGAACACGTCAACAGAGAGCTGGAAAGGTTAACGTTAGATTTTAACGACGTCCGTGGGGACGTCGCCGAACGCTTGCGCAGAGACGAGGAAGTGTGCAAAGAGCTCGAACGGTTAGAAAAACGCGTGAAAGAGGAGATTGTTGCCGCCACGGAACGCGCGCAATCCTTCGCGCAAATGGAAATCGAACCGCTTCGATTGGAAAACGTGGAGAAAATCGAAGGCATTTGCGAGGCGTTGTTTGGGTTGGAAAATGGAAAGATGGCCGGTAAAGACGCGCAAACGATTAAAGCGATGACGCGAACGATGTTTTTAGATTCTAGCACCTCGGCGATGGAAATGTATTTAGGTGGTGGTGGGAGCATGGAAATGTCCTCGTCGTCGACGTTGGTGCCGACGACGGAGCACGGCGAAGGCGACAGCGCTTCCGTATTTGCCAAAATCAGACGCCTAGAAGCGCTCGCAAAAACCTTCGAAAAGAGAAGCGAAGTCGAGAAACTCGCGAACGAGATCGCGTCGAGACAGACGGAACACTCGCAGGTTTTGAAATCGTTACACGATGGCGTGCAATTTGCCATGCGAGAACGCCCGACGAGAGAGGCGGTGGAACATCTCGTCAACGACATTTCCGAAAGAGTTTTAGACTTAGAAACCGATAAAGAGGTGAATAAAACTCGATTGCGACAAGTCACGGAATCTGCAAAGGAGATCATCGACAGGAGGTGCGAAGCTTTAGAAGCCGCCCATCGAGCGCAGTTGAGGAAACTCGCCAACCAACGCATCTCGACGACGACGCAAACGACTACGGAAAATGAAGTCTCCTCGCGCTCTACCTTCACCAACAACGACGATGGCGAAAATAGATTAGAAGCTATACTTCTGCACGAGTACCCTAAAAGGACGGAGATGAACGCCGCGATTGCGGGAGTAGAAAATCAAATTCGAAGAGTCGAAGAGAGAACTCGATTGAAATTGGATTTGAAAGCAGATAAGAAAGACGTCGTCGCGTTGGCCGAGCGCGTGGTGAATAAATGATAAAAGCACTATTCCAGCGGTACCTACTAGGTACTATGTAAATCTATATAATTCTACACGTATGTAAACTATCTCCATCACAATCTCTCTATGATCTCTTTCCGGATCTTCTCAAAATATGTCAACTCAACAATCGCCTTCCTCGCTTTCTCCGCGTCGAATTCCACTTCATCGTCCAACGCCTCTCCCACTCGCCTTTCCGCCTCTTCCATCCTCTCCTCGTTCTCTTCTTTCAACTTTATCAACTCCTCCCCGTCCTCGTCCGCTTCCTCAATCGCCTCTCGAACTTCCATGACCAAAAAAAGTAACTCTGGCGGCACCTCTTCTCTCGCTTCGTCTCCGTTCGTCTCCGTCTCCTCCGCGCCGTCGTACGCCGCTCCCGTTTTCAAACCGAACAAATACTTCGCCCGTAAAAGTGGATCCCGTAACTTCCCGTACGCTTCGTTCACTCTCGCGCTGATCTCTTCCGAGTACTCTTTCTCTCGCTTCATCTGTCCTCCCGCGCTCGAAAACTTATCCGGGTGGAGTCTTTTTTGTAAATTTTTCATCGAAAGTTCCACTCGTTTCACATCGACTGAAAACCGTTCCGGGACGCTTAAGAGTCTGTAGTGGGAGACTTCGTGAAACGCGTTTGGGTGCTTAATCGCGGCGCATTTTTTGCAAAAGAACGATATCTCTTCTTCCCCGTCGTCTTCTTCTTTGCCCCCCTGGGAGTGTTGTTCGGTGAAACAGGACCAACATGCAAACTTTGCCCCCGCTCGTTGGGGAAACGAGGACGCCGAGGAGGACACGAAATCTCTTTGCCTCCCCGTTCGCGTGCTACTACTAAAGAGTTCTCTCTCGCTCGAAAAAAAGAAAGCGCGTTTCGCCGAAAGTACCATCATCGCGTTGCGCATCGCGCGATGCGAGAGCATTATTACGAGTGTCTCTCGCGTTTTCGCGCGATATTCGTCCGGGATGTAATGACGTTTGGCTTCACATTGTGTAACTGTTTCGGGGAAATGAAATGGATCATCAGACGCTTTGCGCTTTAGAGTGAACGCGCAAATTCGCACGATGGTGGATGCAACAACAGGGGGTAAAAAAGCGCGCGATGATAAAGAAGAAGTGATTTTGAAGGCGATGCCTTCTTTACCTATCTTCAGCGCGTGCGTGTCTTCCTCAAAGAGTGCCGCCGCTCGAAAACAACGACACCTGCGGTGGTTCAACAACGCGTTGACGTCGTCGGGAAAGAAGTCGACGTCGGAAACCGAGGAGGACGGGGTCATCGCGGCGGCGTGCTCTGAAAAACTCGTCGGGGAAGAGTTTTCGTCTCTCTCGTCGACAAACTCGGGGACGAAGAGGATGATGTATTGCGATTACAACGGGTGTCCTCCGGTCAGTTCTCGATTGATTCAAAACTGCACTCGAGAACACACAGAGTCGATGGTTTTGGGCAATCCGCACAGCAAAAACGCATCCGCCTCGATCGCAGAAAAAGCGATTCATGAAAGCAGAAGTTTAGTTCTGAAACATTTCAACGCGCCGGAGTTTGGGGAATATCACTGCGTGTTTGTGAACGGAGGGGCGACGAATGCTGTGCAGTTAGTCGGGGACGCGTTCTTTTCAGTCGGGAAGCGAGACGCGTTGAGTTACGCGATGGATAATCACACGAGCGTGGTCGGGTTGAGGAATTTAGTTTGGAGCAGAGGCGGGGACGTGTTCGTGCTGGTCGAGAACGAAGAGGAGGAGTGGACGTCGGTGAAGGTGAACGATTGCGGCGCGAAAATAAAGACGAAGAAGAAATGGTTCAAGGGCAACAAAAGTAACCCCCGCGGTAGAAAACATTTGTTGGCGTACGCGGACGAGTCGAATTTCCACGGGCAAGGCGTTCGCGAGGCATGCGTGAAGAGGAAAATGGAAGAGATTTGTCGAGAAGGATCGGAATGCTTTACGTTATTAGACGCGTCTAAATCCGCGGCAATGCGTCCAGTGATGTTGAAAGATATGGAGAAGGAGTTGAGGCCCGACTTTATCGTCGCTTCGGCGTATAAAATATTCGGGTACCCAACTGGTGTTGGATTTTTGCTCGTTTCCAACAGAGCAATGGAAATGATCGAGAGGAACGAGAACATGAACCGTAAGTATTTCGGAGGCGGAACGGCGAAAGCGATCGATGCGAAGACAAACTTTTTCATCGCCAAGGAAAACGCGTCTGGTTTGGAACGAGGTACGTTGCCGTTTCAGCAAATAGCCGCGTTGCCAAAATGCTTCGAGTGGTATCAATCGATTGGAGGATCCGAGATGATTCGCATCAACGCCGGTCATGTCGGGGAAGTCTTAGCGAGTAGATTGTGGAACTTGCGACACGCGAATGGTAAACCAGTCGTGGAAATATACGGATCACAGTGGCGTCATTTAGCGGAACATTTGAAGAATCAAAGCGATTACGACGACCGGTACGAGAAATTGACGTACGACGGACGGAAAATTGTATCCTTATCTACCGTAGCTTTCAACGTACTCAACGACGACGGAACACACGTTGGATACTCAAAAGTAGAGCGCGCGTTAGCTTCGCAAAATATAGTCGTTCGTACCGGGTGTTGTTGTAACCCAGGCGCGTGCGAAAGCATCCGGAAGAAGAAAATCGAAAATCGGGTGAAAAAATTATACGAAACGAAAGGCAAAGTGTGCGGAGATGATATGGGTGTGGACGATACGGATGGGGAACCTTTAGGGTGCGTTCGGGCATCGTTCGGGTATGCCAGTCGAGTGAGCGACGCGAAGGCTATTATTGAAACCATTGAGCGCGAGTTTGTGTGTCACGCGCGAATGACGGATAGAGGAGCAAACGAAGCGCCGGAAACGCCTTCATCGCCTTCATCATCTTCTTCCTCGCTCGTTACAATTTCGAAAATAAACGTGTTCCCGATCAAGTCATGCGCTCCATTTAGTGTAGAGAAATGGTACTTGCTCCCATCTGGCTTGCTTTTTGATCGGAAATACGTGCTCATTGAGAAACAGTCAGGGATACCGTTGTCGCAAAAATCGTACCCGCAAATGGTGCGCATCACGCCTTCTGTGGAGACGATTGATTTAGAGGATGTAAACGGCTACGCGTTCACGTATTTGGTTCTGACGTGTAGTGGTATAAAGGAAACGCTTCGGATAGATTTGAACGAAGATGGAAAAGAATTTGATCTGTCTCGAGAGGGTAACGTTTCCGTCTCCATTCGCGGTAGCACGCGAGAGGCGAGACTGGTTCGAGATCCCGCGGCGCACGAGTGGTTCTCAAAAGTTCTCAACGTTGAATGTTGCCTCGCACTTTTAAAAGACGAGACGAAGCGCACGTTTGCGAATACTTCGCCGATTTTAATCGCCTCGGAACGATCGGCGAAAAGTTTAGGATGTGACATTTCTCGCTTTCGAGCAAACATTATTGTGAGTGAAAAGGAGAACGAGGACGTTGAAAAGAAGAAGAGCAAGAAAAAATCGTCTTCCAATGACAACGACCTTTTCTTGCTCGAGAAAACTTGGATATCGACTTCCATTTCGAACGAAAATGTAGGCATCAAAATACGTGACACGGTTACGTTAGGAAACGGACGTTTTTGCCACCGTTGCGAATCTGTCGCCATCGACCAAACTACCGGGAAACGCGACGAGAAAACGTGGGAGATTATCATGCGCAAAGCGGCAAACACATTCGGCGTATCGTTCGACGTTTTGCCGAACGGTCAAGAAGAAGGGTTCATGAGTAACACAATCGCCGTTGGTGACGAGATTCATTCTGTTCATTCAAATTATAGCGCGCCGCTTACATAGATATTGCAATTACAAATAGAAAATAAATTATGTCGTAAAAGCTACCGTAGAACGTTTTCAATAGATTTACCAAAACAACGTGGGAAACGATAAGCACCTTTTGAACTCATATCTCGGGCCGCCTTCTAACATTTCTTCCGTCAATCGCGCGCCGACGATTTCGTGTGGTCCTACCGGTGGTAAATCATTTTTCGCCTTCTCGTAATATTGCCAGAATAAATAGCACTGCGCGACACCTTTCATGCCGGCAAAATGCACGACAAAATCGCCATTGACGTACCACGGCAATAAACTGTTGAAGACGCACTGGTTGACAACTTTCGAGCGTTTGCGAACGTCCTCGGCGCCCTCGTATGGTTTTTTACTCGTGCCAACATTATTTGACCAGACTTCAGTTTGGAACAAATGATGGAAAGCGCGTTGTTCGTAATGGAAGACGTAATTTCCTCGGACTAAATCTTCTTGCGCCCACAACTCGGTGAGGAACCATCGCATCCATCGCGTGTTCTTGACAAACCAGACGCCCGAGTTTATGCCATTGTGATCGGCACCGATAACTTGGTCGTAATTATCGTCCGCGATATCTTCTAAGCGTATGTCCGGGTTCATAATGAGCGTGTCGATGTCCAAAAATAACAGCCATTTGTATCGCGGCAGGTACCTTTGTACGGCTAAGATTTTACTCCACGCCATCGGTCGAGTCGTATCTAAAGTTTCCGTGACAAAAATCAAATCATACTCGTGTATTTTCGCATACGCTCGTTTATTCGCAACGGAAGCTGCGCAAATATCAGCCGTGTGCGCGTCGCAGATGCACAGTATGGCAAATCCGGCGCCACGGCGTTTGGTCTTTTCCTTCACCTCGTCGACTCGTTTTTTTGCTTCGAGGGCAACCTCTTCCAAAAGGTTCGCTTTACGTTCGGCCGCTTCGAGTTGCGATTTGGGGTCGTCATAAGAGAAGTCTTCGTCGGTGTCATCGCGTGCACTTGCGTCTGCACTCGCGTAGGATGTGCTCGCAAACTTTCTTTCCTCTCCCGCGTCTTCCTCCTCCGAGATTGCTGATTCGTCCACAGATTCTTCTTCACCGTCTTGATGTTCGACTACTTCTTCTCCTTCTGATTCTTCCTCGTCTTCTACCAAATGAAAATCACCTTCTTCCCCGTTGCTAACGAATGGAGCTGGAGGTTCTGATCCCGGGTCTTCGATGATTCGCTGGGTGGCACGTTTTGAAGCCACTTCGATGACTTCTCGACTGATGCTATCACCGTCGAGTGGTGCCGGTGATGATGATCGCTGTCCTAAACCGCCGAAGAAGCGAGATGCGAAATTCGATCCCGCTCGGCGCGGCGCGTCGCTTTTTCTTCCAACCCTTTCTTCGTCATCATCTTCATCATCTTCTCCTTGCTCTTTTGAGAGCACTTCGGACGGATAGTTATCTTCACCGAGCTCTAAGTACGCGTCTTCCGACACTCCGGATTCCTCTTTCGAGTCGCTCTCTGCTTCAAATCTTTCTACTCCAAATCCCGTTCGTTTACTATCATCGTGGGCAATTTCTTCCTCTTCTGCTTCTGCTTCTTCCACTTCGTCTTCTCTCTTGCCGTACACCTCCTCTGTTTCGAACAATCTTCTGCGTCCACTCGTCTTCGCGTACGCGTTCCTACTACCACTACCTCTGCTATTTTTCTTCACGTGCCTCTTCTTGATCTGCGCGTGTTGTTGTTGTAAGTGTTTCGGCGACCCGCTCGCCTTATTCCCAAAAACCACCGCGTCTTTCATCTTCACGCCTAAACTCTTCCTACTTTCCTCGTACGCCTTCCTCCTCTCGAACAAATCCGCCAACTGTTCCGTCGGTGGTGGCGTATCGTTCCCGCACGGTATCGGCCTCTGGTCTCTCAACGGGAACTTGATGTACCGCAAGTATCCAATCTTCACAAAGTACAGAAAATGGTACGCCGTTCGACCGAAGAAGTGTAAGAACGCTACAACGAGAAACACTTTCAAAAACAGACGCGCGCGTAATTTCCGTCGGAGTCTTCTCTGTTGCAGGTCGTTCGCTCGAGGCGAATGCGGATGCTGCGGCTTCGACGGAGTACTCATCATCGTCATCATATTCGCGTTCGTATTCGTCGCAGACTCGTTTCCGCCGGGGCCATTCGTATTCCCGCTCATTCCCGCGTCGCCACCGCTCACCTTATTCGTCGCGTGCGTAAAACCAACACTCATCTTCTTCGAGGAAAGGTGTCGCTCTCTCGGACTCGTGCTCCTCCCGGCGACCGCGGACGACGCAGACGACGACGAATTCGACGCAGACGAGGAAGATAAAGACGACGGGGGGAATCCAAATCGTGCCATACTCGCAGATAAGAGCTCGTCGTCGGTCTCCCTTTCTCGCTTCCCCAAATCGGATATTCCGTCCCCGGGAAAATCAATTATTCCTCTTTCGTCGAGTGCGGAACTCCGCCACCGAGTGTGCCGCTCGTTTTGCTTTTATCCCTCGCTCTCCCGAAAGGCTTCGTTCTCGCTGTTCCTCTCGCGTTTGCGTGAGAGAAATGTGAAGAGAGAGAGGCAAGAGGCAACGGAGATGATGAGACACACAACAACACACGCACGCAGAGATGTGCGGGTGCTTTTGTGCCTTTGACTCCGTACTTCTGTCTGAGGAGAATATTTCGTTCCTTACTTTTTCGAAGCGTGTGGCCTCTTTGTGGTGTGTGTGATGAATCGTCGGAGTTTCGTTTTCGGAGTTTGAAAGTGATTTCAATTAAGTGCTTTTGCGCGCCAGAGAGCAGCTTCCTTTCGAAACACACATCTCGGAGGACATTTTTCGCATGTGACCTCAACGACAGAAGGTGGTTTCCTTCTTTGAACCGCCGTTGCTCGAGAAAAGTGCTCTCGCGCGATCGTACCGACGCTGACGCGCGATAAAATTTACGCGCGCTTGACGAAAAGCCGCGGAGAGGTCGGCGAGCTGTTGCGAACCAGTTCCACCGTTTTCGAGCGTCGCGGACGTTTTCGAGGTGAGATCTTCTTCTCTCTGCGCTTCTTCTTCCACTTTGGTTTTTTCAAACAACAGTTTCGCTTTTTGCACGGATCTGAGCGCAGATTCCGCGCGTTCTTTGAGCACGTGGCGTTGGAAGTGCTTCTTGTTGGCGTCGATTTGAGCGAGGACGGCGCGGGAGTTCTCCGCGACGCGTCGGGAAGCGGTTTCGAGCTCGAGTCGGAGCGCCTCCTGTTCGAGTTCAGTAAACATTTCCTCCTTTTCGTTATTATCTTCTTGTCGCGACTTATCATCTAATATTTCCTCGGTTGTAACGCTGCTTTCGCTTACGCTGGGTTTTTGTACAACCGTATCGCACTTTCTGTTTTTACGTTTCTTCGAGATCGCGTTGCTGCTAAAAAAATCTCCGAGCGCTTTTCGAGCGGACGAATACGCTTCGCGGTTGGCGCGCTCGCCAAATTCTTCGAACGATGACACACAAAATGGAAGTCTTTTTCGAATAAACTCCGTTGTTTCTTCGTCCTCGTTTACTTCTTCTTTTTCATTCTCTTCTTCGCTTTGTCCTTCTTTAACGGTAGCGCCCGGGTTCGTACAATCGTCCTCCTTCTTTTCGTTCTTCCGCCACGTTTTTGTTTCACCAAACAGAGACGTGCCCTTCGGAAGGAATTCAAACACGGCAGCATTTGTTCTCGAGTCGAAAGTTGCCCGTTCAATGCGCATGTCTCGTCCGTAACCGCCGTCTTCCTCTTCTATGCCGCAGTTTCGAAACGTCTCTTCAATTTTTCGAATCGTAAACGATATCTCCCCATCATCATCATCATCTTCTCTTCCATCTTCTCTTTCTAAATCCTCGCTATCACTCCCATTTTCTTTACGCTCAACCGTAAAGAAAATCACTCTCGTCTTACGAAACGTCCCAAAACCATCCGCTCGATCGAACGCGTACGCGTCCACTCGCTTCTCGTTCTCCAAGTCAACGTAAGAGAGTAAAAGCCCGTCGTCGCGGAGATACGGGTCGTGAACCGTCACGTACTCCTTAAATCTTTCGTGCACAATTTTCGCGACGACGCTGTTCTCCTCCTCGCCCTTTTCTTCTTCCTTGAACCAAACGATCGAGATGATATCTTCGTCCGTTTTGCTTCTATTATTAGCGTCGTCGTCGTCCTCAAAGGTTTCCTCCTTCGTCTCCTTCTCCTCCTTTTCTTCTTCTTCCTCCACCGTGCTCTGCAGCGCGTACTCGTGCGCATCACTCACGCCGTGCGCAAACAACCGCCGCATCTTTTCATCGTCGTCGTCGTCGTCATCTTTTTCTTCTCCTCTTTCATCGTCATCGTTTACGTCGTCTTTTCGCTCCTCCTCCTCCTCGTCGCCTCCTTTGCTTTGACCGACACCGCTTTTACTAAAGTTGGTCAAAAAAAACTGCGACGTCTCTCGCTTCTCGTACGTCTCGAGAAGCGGTTCGAGGACGCGCGATTCCAGTCGTCTCTCTTTTTTCTTCGCGGTCTTTTCCTCCTCCTCTTCCTCCTCTTCCACGCGCCGCGCGAGCTCTTCCGCCAGACGTAAATTTGGCATGTGCGTTTGGTTTTTTTCTTTTTCTTTTTTCCAAAAATGAAGCGTTTTGGGTGAAATGAACCAAAAAAACCAAAAAACCACGAAGAAGCCATCTTGAGACAAAAAACACATCTCTCTTCCTCATTGTGCGCGTAAATATACACACGACGTAATAAACGATGCCGTCCGCAAAGGTTTTCAGAAACTGTGAGTAAAGAGTTCTCGTATTTCGTACTTTTTGAGCGTCGCGTCGAACGAGGCGAAGAACGTTCGCGATGGGTCTTTGATCGTCGAGAACGATTTTGTTTTGGTTGCGCGCTTTTGGGTCTCTCTTTCGCCTCTCTCGAATTGATTTGAGGGCGTGAGAAAGTGGGCAAACGCGCGAGAAAGACCGCGATGCGAACGAGATGTTGGATGAAAAGAAACGGAAATGTTCGGTTTGAATGTTTCTGCGTTCGATCGAGCGCGTTGCGTCTTCCTTTATCTCGTTTGCGTCGAGCGCGAGTGGCTTTTGCGCGCGCGTTGGTCGATTCTCATTTTACGCTTGAGGGCTTTTGTGGGTGGGAGAAAGGCGATGGGAGGAAGCATCTGAGCTCGAACGGCGCTTTTGTCTCTCTTTGCGTCCGAATCGACCGTTCGAGCATCTCGATTTCGTGAGGATCGCTTGCCGCGTTGTCGTCGTTATTAGTATCGTCATCGCATCGTTTTATCATCATCATCGTTTCACTCACCTCTCATCTCCTCAACCTTTTTTACTTCTTTCACAGACTCGAAGACTTTCTCCAAGCCGAGACGTCCTTTCGAAAAAGTCCGTCTCGACGCCGAGTTGAAGACTGTCGGTGAATACGGCCTCCGTAACAAGAGAGAGTTATGGAGAGTCCAGTTTGCGTTGAACAAATTGCGCAACGCTGCGAGAGTTTTGCTCACCTTGGACGAAGACGATCCTAAGAGAATCTTCGAAGGTAACGCTATTTTGAAGAGAATGCGAACGTACGGTTTGTTAGAAGCGGATAAGGAATCTTTGGATTACGTGTTGGCGTTGAACGCGGAGGAGTTCTTGGAGAGAAGATTGCAAACTTTGGTATTTAAGCTCGGTTTGGCCAAGTCGGTGCACCACGCCCGTATCTTGATCAAACAAAGACACATCAGAGTTGGTAAGCAAATCGTCAACGTGCCGTCGTTTTTGGTTCGCGTCGAGACACAAAAGCACATCGACTTTGCGTTGAACTCACCGTTGGGTGGTGGCAGACCGGGCCGCGTGAAGAGACGACGCATGGCGCAAAAAGCGGCTGCCGCGGGTGGCGGTGACGACGAAGAGGAGGAAGAGGAATAAACTAGAGGATGAGAGAACAGAGAGAGAACACACATTAAAATTTCATAGAAACTTTTAGAAGAAAAATGTACGAGGAATTGAGAGCTTGTAATAAAAAGAACAATCGTATCGCTTCGTATCGGATAATAATATACCTTATCGAGGTACCAGGTACCATACAGTGTATAAACAATGTGTGCGCTTCTCTTTACAATATCATTCTAGTATTTTAGTGCGGAACCGGGCATTTACCTCCACCGGCTGCTGCTCTCTCGGGCAACCAGTACTTCTCGTCGCCCGGTTTCGTCTTCGTCGGTCTTAAACTATCCCAATCCATCTTATCATCATCGTTTACCGTTCGCATTTCCCGCACGGTTACGTCGCATAACAACCCGTTTCGAGTATGAATAGTCGCTCCGGACGTCATTTCAACCTTGTGACCTTCCACCAACGACAAATCGAGTCGTCGTAACATGGTGGCCCAAATCGCCACGCCTTCCAAAACCGCAAACTTATCGCCCGGGCATCTTCTCGGTCCAGCACTGAAGGGAACATACCTGTACTCCGTGTTTAACTCGCTCGGTTGACCTCGGTTTAATGGGCCAAAACGCATCGGTTCAAACTCTAACGAACTCTCGCCCCAATTCTTCGGGTCTCGGTGCAAGTTAAAAATGGAGACCAAAATGTCCTGGTTTCTTGGGATGGTTAACCCGTTCAACGGCAACTCATCCTCAACCACCGCGCGTCGAGTGTACACCGGCGGTTGTGGATATAATCGCATGGCTTCGTGGAAACATCTCTCTAAATATGGCATCTTCATCAAGTCGTTGAAATCCGGATACGGTTTCGTTCCTAAAACTTCGTCCAACTCTTGCCTCAAAATTCGCAACTGTTCCGCGTTTTCCGGTTTCAACAACTCGTACGTACCCCAAGTCAAAACGCTCGCGGTAGTTTCGTGTCCAGCCACTAACAACGACAACAAATCGTCTCTCAATTGTGTCGAAGACACTTCCTCTCTCGCTGCGATCAAATATCTCAAGACGCTCGGATTGCTCTCGTTCAAGTAATCTCTCGCCCACGCCTCGGCGCCGCCCACTTTTTCCTCTTCCTCGACCATCTTCTTACACTCTTCCACTAACCGTGTCGTGACATCTCTAATAATCACCACGGCGTCTTGCGCCGCTTTTTGTCTTGGTGATACCGCTCTCAAAAACTCCTCCGGCAATCGCCACGTCGGCAACAAATCCATCGACCTCGTTTCCACTTCTTTCAACGCCGTATACGTCGCCTGAATCACCGGCGCCGCTGTCTCCAACGCGTTAAAATCATAGTTGAACACGGAAATGCCAATAATATCTAACGCGGCTTGCGAAAATTTGCTCTCAATGTTAATGCTCTTCCCCCCGTTTGTCTTTTCCATCGTCTCCACCATTTTATTCGCACACTGCCCAAACGTCCGATCGACCATCGCTTCCACGTATGCCCTGTGCAAAGCTGGCGCCACTGCTTTCCTTCGCATCTTCCAAGGTTCTAACTCTTGCAACGCGACGCCTTTTCCGAACAAAAACTCCCCAGCTTCGGCAATCGTCCCTTTAATATACTTCGATCCGTAGTTAAACAACACGTGCTTCACGCACGCCGGGTCGCTAATAACCACGTACGAAGTAATCGGCCCAGTTGGCAACAAATACACCGGTCCCGCCTCTTTCATCCACTTAAACAACGGTTGAAACAGACCACCACCTAATAATCCGGTGATGTCGTCCAACTTGGCATCCGCGACTGGAATCTCACTCGCGCCTCCCCACAGTCTGTTCAATTGCGTCATCCAGTCCGGTGCCGCCATGGTTGCCCCGGCGCCGGATTTGTTCGAGATGGCCGTCGATTCTTCCTTCGCTAAATCCACGAACGCGATGTTATCGATATCGTCTTCATTCCACGCCTCTTCTTCTGTCTTCGACGAAGAAAATGATGATGTCTCCGTCGTCTCCGTCGTCGCTCCAATCGAAAAGGAGATACGCTTCTTTGGATGATGAAAAGATGTGCTTCTTCTTCTTCTTCTTCCAAAAGAAGAACAAAGGCGCCGCTGCTGTTGAACGTTTCGCTGAGTCACGCCAGGTGGTAACCCTAACGGCACCGACCGCATCGTCGTCGTCGTCGTCATCGTCTTTGCTTTTAATGAAAAGTATTTCTGGGGATAGATATTTTCTTTATCCAAAACTCCTCTTTTGGGGAAGTCTCGTCGCCAGAATTTTTCTCTCAAAACTCTCATCAAAACTCTTTACTGAGGAGGACTTTTGACGAGAACAAAAGCTCGGAAAGAGGAGCGATTTCGACCAACGCGCGACACGAAAGAGAAGGCATTCGCTTAAACGAGCGCAAACGTACGGAAAACGAGCCCTTATTTATTATATTTAACACGCATCAATCACTCCATTTGAGAACACTTTTGGGTAAAACGACAGAATAAAATGGGAAAAGATTCGACGACGAAAACGGGCGTCTTCATCGCGTTGGCATGCTTTGGCGTGTATTTTCACCAGCTTTACTCGTACGTGTTGAGGACGACTCGTAATGCGAGTTTGAACAGAAACGGGACGAAAATATCCGCGTTGAAATGGATCGATGGGTTATCGTTTGAAGCGCCGTTGATTGCGTCTTTGTTGTATTTGACGATGGTTTTCGTTGGCCCGAAAATCATGCGAAAGCGCGCCGAGCCGTTTAATCCGAAAGCGTTGATGTTGGTGTATAACGTGTATCAGACGTTATTTAACGTGTACGTGTGTTATTTGTTCGTGAGTGAAATCAAGACGAATAATTTCAAGGTTTGGGGGGAAACGTGTCGATGGAACGATACGCGAACGTTCGGCGTCGCGTTGGGGGTTTGGTTGCATTACAACAACAAATATTTGGAGTTGTTGGATACGGTGTGGATGATTTTGAGAAAGAAAGAAAAGCAAGTGTCGTTTTTGCACGTGTATCATCACGTGCTGTTGGTGTGGGCGTGGTGGATGGTGTGCTGGACGATTAACCAGGCGCCGTGCGTGGACATGTACTTTGGCGCTTTGTGCAACTCGTTCATTCACGTGGTGATGTATTCGTATTACGCCATGGCGTTGATGGGTGTAGCGGTGCCGTGGAAGAGGTACATCACGCAACTTCAATTGTTACAGTTCATGGTGGTGTTTTGCCACGCGGTTTACGTTTTGTTGTACACGAAGTGCTTGAAGATTTTACCGTATTCGCAAATGTTCGTCATGGCGAACATGTTGGTTTTGTTCGGTAACTTTTACATGAAGAGTTACAAGAACACGTCGTCGAAGCGTAAAACGAAGTAATAAACGTAGTAGAGTTTTGGTGGTAACCCACAAATACATAATAAAAATAATTTACAGCGTTGCGTTGAGTATTACTATTATACGTGCACTATGAAGCTTTATTGCCCTTTCTCGTCCATGGATAAAACGATATCACACTCCTCGACTTCGTCGTCGTCTTCGCACCTCACCGAGTTCTTTTTCACGGCGAAGAGAATGTATTGTCGCTCGCGTTCGCGTTTGAAGTCTTCCAAGCCAACCATTTGGCATAAATCTTTGAGCTCTTGTTCCGTCCAAAACCGATTAAACGCGCCTCCGGTACCTAATTTAGCGTCCCTGAAGAAATCCGAAAACGGTTTCGTCAAATCGTCGTTGTTCAAGTTCGCGCTCGGATCGAGAAACGTAGAGGCTACGAAAGTGCCGCCCGGTTTCAATACTCTCGAAATTTCAGCCACGGCTTGCGTCGGCGAAGGCCAGCAATGCAGAGCTGCACCGGCGTGCACAACATCTACGCTACCCGTCTCAAAAGGTAAGCGTCCAACATCCGCGCGTACAAACGTGATCACGTTTGCATCAATGTTTTCCTCTCGCGCAAACTGACTCGCTTCTATCAACATGTTCTCCGAAAAGTCGCTCGCGACGACTCTCGCGAACGCCTTCGAATCGACAAACTTTCTCGCGAACAAACCAGATCCGCACGAAACATCTAAAACGACTTCTCCAAGTTGCTGCTTTTGATTTTGTTGTTGTCTTTGATTAGTATTCTCTCTGACGAACCGCATCGCGACGTCAAACTCCTTCTCCTTCCCGGGAAACCCAGCCCAGGCGAAGGAATCTCGCCAGCCCCTTTCGTAGGCGTTGCTCACAATCGGCGTTTCGAACAGAGACGTTCCGCTTAGCTTTGCCTCTCGAAACGAGTTCGCGTTTCTCGAAATCTCTAAATCTGTGTACTCGTACGCGTTCTTTCGTTCAATCGTCCACGTTTTCCCGCAGCACACGTCTTTAGTCTTCTCCTCTAAAACTCTTCGCGTGCATATCGGACACGTCAACTTCACGAACGACGACGACGACGATGATGAAGTTCTCACGTTTTCGTCGTCCTCGTCTCCCGAGGAAGAAAAACCAACACCGATCCTCCTCGACGACGTCAAACGCCTTCTCCTTCCGGGATGATAAATGCTTTTGGGTGGTTTTCCCCACGCGTTTCGAGATTTGGTTTCTTTTTTTTTATTAGGAGTACACAACAAAGCGGCCTTCCCGGACGATGATGATGATGATGTCGCCATGGGAGGCGTTGGTTCTGTCGTTTTTAAGAAGATTTTGAACTTTTTTCGTCTCTTCCTAAAAAAAATTTGACCTCCTCTCTGCCTCGTCCAAAGGCTTCATAAAAAAGAAGCAAAATTTTCTTCAACCGAATCTACACGCGACTTATTACGCGTAAAAACGCTCTTCTTTCTCGCGCGTATCGTTGCGAAGGTGAGAGCGCACTTTTGAACGGAAAAAAGTACTCGCGAAAAGAACGTTTTTGTGTTTTCGCGAATTTAGTATCGTTCATCTTCGAAAAGAGGAGGAGATTTATTAAATACGAAAGAACTTGTTGTTGAAGAATGCGCACGGCTTTTTTGAGCAACGCGAGCGCCGGGGAGACGTCGATTTCCTCGAGGAGGACGATTGGGGCAAATTTTACGAGGAGATGTGCCGTCGCGAGGAACGAGAACAGAAGAAACAACAGAAGAAATAAACGACAGACGAACGAGACGAGCAGTATTAAAGCGTCCGGGTTATTAAACTTTGGACACGATGAACTCTGGACGCCGGAAAAAGCCGCCGCGGTAAAACAGGCGGACATGGAACGAAAAGCATCCTTGAAAGGGTTGACGGAGAGCCAAATTCGTTTGTTCGGGTTGACGCCGGAGCAAACGAGAAACGCGCAAGCGAAAAGCTTGGTTTCGACGGATACGATTTCGGCGAGGATGAGCTATCGCGATCAGTTTCCATCGGACGCGAATCCTCCGGAGAGTGGGAATATGTCCGGGGCGACGATGATGGCGGGAGGGATGGCGCCCGCCGGCGCCGTGGCGCCGCCGGATTTGCCCAGTTTGTTGTTAAACGCGAGAATTTGTTACATTGGTATGTCCTTGGTGCCAGCGGTGACGGAGTTGGTGGTTGCGGAGTTGTTATATTTAGGGTACGAACAAGCGGAGAAGCCGGCGTATTTGTACATTCATAGCGCGGGGTCGATGGGAAAGGATAAGGATGGTCGAGACGAAGTCGTTGGCGTGGACAACGAGGCGTACGCGATTATCGATACTATGCGATATATCAAGCCGAAGATTCACACGGTTGCGGTAGGGAAGACGTACGGGAACGCGGCGTTAATTTTAGCGGCGGGGGATAAGGGGTGCCGATGGGCATTGCCAAACGCGCAGATTGCGACGGCGCCGCCCAGGTTGAATAGAATGTTTAACACGTCCACGGACGTGCAAGTCAGAGCGAACGAAGTCGACGTGTGCGAGAACTATTACTTTGGTTTCATGCAAGCGTTTACTGGGAAAGATAAGGAAACGATTGCGAAAGACATGAGTCGAACAAAGTATTTCACGCCGGAGAAAGCCATCGAGTACGGGTTGGTTGATAAAATAATCAGCAAAGGCGCGAGCATCGCGGAAAATAAGAACTACGAGTTGCTGTTGGCGCAGCAGCAAGCGCAACAACAGGAAATGCAAAGACGCCAGGGGGCGCAAGGCGCACCGAATAGAGGTTAAAATTAATCTGAATTCTTTCCTTTCTATATATACCAACACGTACACTCTAATATTAAAAATTACAACACATTTCGCGCTATTGCTCGCTCGAGCTTCTCCTCTCCAAGTTTGCACTCTCCAGCGCTTTTTGTTGTTCCATCTTGGCCATTTGGTAGACGTAAAAGCCAGCCATGCTAATCGTATATCCAACGATTTGTAAACTCGTTACTTGCGACCCGAACACCATCACGGAAATCAATATCACCGCCGTGTTCTTCGCCTGGCCTAAAACTTTGAACGTCAAGCCGCTGGTTGATTTAATCACGCCTAACGTCAAATAGTTCACCAAAAAACCAAGCAACGCGGCGCAGATATACAAACTTGGCGACTCCATAATTTTCCCAACACCATTTTCACGCACAAATGCCGGCATCTCTAACCACATGATCCCGATAAACAAACACGCCAAACTCGCCGGAGAGAACCAATACAATCCTTCGATCAATTCGAACTTCAAATTCCCCAACAGATATTGCAGCACCGCCATTCTAATCGCCTCGCAAAACTCACTCGTAACCATCATCACCACTCCAATCCATTTAAAGTCAATTTCCCCGTACGCGCTCAACGTCGTTCCAATCGTCAACACCGCCACCCCGAGCAAAACCTTCGCGTCCAACCGTTCCAACCCGGCGCAAAACATCACGAACAACGTCACCGCCGGCACGCACGCTTTCAACATCTGAATAAACGACACGGACAAATATAAGTACACGTAATTCCCAAATCCTAAACTCAACGCCGCGAACATTCCAATCGGTAAAATATGCGTGGCGTACCATCTCGCGGTTATTTGCGTCTGTCCTTTCTTCGTCGAGACAGTCGAAATTCCCAAGGAAATCAAACCGACCGATATCGTCCACGACGCGGCCACTCCCATGCTGCACAAAATCATCGGGTAGTGGAAGTCCGCCTCGGACATCAGGTGTTTGTTCAGGAAAATCAAAGACGACGAGGCTATCGCCCACGCGGTGACGAAGAAGAGAGCTTTCAGTTGGGGAAATTGTTTCGAAGTGGATATGTTATGGACGATATCGGAGAACGAGGAGGCGTTGCGTACACCGGTACTCGTGCCGTCATCTTTGAGCTTCTCCCCGTTGTGATCGAGGATTGGAGTGGTGTTGTTGTTGTTGGAGGTCATGGAGAAGAACGCGCGACCCATATATGTTTTGAGGATGTTTGGATGGGTGGTGGAAAGTGGCGCTTTTTCCTTCTTGGACTTGTTTGGTCGTGGGTCGTGTGCGTTTACGATGAATTGATGATACGCTCGATGATCACTGCTATCTCTATACTTCTACGTCTAAATACGCGTTCCCTCTCTCCTCGTTCTCCCCATCACGCGTCGTCGTCGTTGTCCTCGTCGTCGTCGTCTTCGATGGTTTTTAGAATCTCGCCGACGGCGTCGCGGACCTCGCCTTTCTTTCCGATGCCGCACACAGCCTTCGTTAAACGCTTAAACAGACGTTCTCTTTCCTCCTCGTCCTCGAAGTCTCCGCCTAGGATATTTTCGTCCGGGTAATCCTCGTAAGGGTCGTACCCTTCGTCGCCTGGTTTCAGTTTCACCCCGGACGACGACATGATTTCTTGTCGTTGCATCTCCGCCTGCTTCCTCTCCAACTCTTTCAGAAGTCTTTGCTTCTCTTCGATTTTCCTTCGCTTCTCTTCCTCGCGCGCGTCCAACTCTTGCTTCGATTTCGGCGAATCCTCCTCGTCCTCCTCTTCGTCCTCTCTCTTCAGAGAAACGTCGCTGATAACTCCCATCAGCACGTCCAACTCGCGCTTCGCTTGCATCTCCGCTTCTTTCGTTTTCTTCTTCTCCCTCGCTCTCGCTTCCGCTTGCGCTCGTCTCGCCTCGGGCGTCAGGTGACTCGGCGCCTGGGCGACATTTCGAGCGATTTGCGTTTGCACTTTCGAGCTCACGTTCTTGTTCTTCAAGCCAAACGTTCGATCCACCGCGTCGCGGGCTTTCCGTTCTTTCCGTTCTCGCTCCTTTTCGCGCTTTTCTTTCTCCTCTTTCCGTTTCTTCTCCTCCGCGGTGAGCGCTTTTTGCTTCACTCCGGTCCCGATGATTTTCTTTTCCTTCGGCATTTTACACTTGTTTTTCCTTTTGTGTGATGAATGTTTTATACGTAAAGTAACGACGAGAAAGAGACGGGATGATGATAAACGCTCTCTCTCGCTCTCTCTCTCTCTTTTGAGGAGCCGTTTTAGGCGCTTTCGCAGAGGAGCACGCGCGGGGTGAATAGCGTTACGTAGCTTTCAAAATGAAGAAACTTTTGAAATTCGTCTCTGCTTTTTTCCCGAAAAACAAACGTTTGGGTGGTATGCCTTTGATACGGATGATGTTTATGCGCGTTGTGTATCATCTAAGAAGTAAAGTACGGTTGTATTATATATCATCCAAAACCCAAAACCTGAAACAACTTCCCGCTCGTTATCAGTTTCCTGAGCGGCGTAAACATCGGCTCTTGAATGTCCTCCGGACGTCGCCAAATCCATCCCTCGCATTTGTTCTTTTCCATCGTTTTCTCTTTCCCTTTCACGTCGCTCTCGTTCACGAAGAAAAGGCGAAAGAGTGTTATCCAGTGATTGTTGTCGTCGATGATGGATTCGCAGGTGTGGAAAGAACACTTGTCGTCGCCGATTTCTGAGGTGTCGTCGAGGGAGTCGTGCACTTCCTCGTGCCAAACCTCGTTTAAATCTATCCCGGTTTCCTCGCGCAGTTCTCGTTTCGCGCACGACGAGGACGTTTCTTTCCACTCCAACGCGCCGCCGGGTAACGCCCACTGGCCGGAACCGTGAGACCCTTTTCGTTTCCCGACGAGTATTTCGCCAGTTTGTACGCAGAATAAGACGACGCCAACGCCCACGCGCGGGTAGGATTGTTTTTGCGACGACATATTCTCTGACGCAAACGTGTGTTCTTTGAATGTTTTTTATTCCCCGGGGGGGAGTTGAGTTATTTTTGACACATGTGACACATGCGAATTTATATCTCATTTATATCGCGAAACAAAGCGAACGCGAACCACTCGTCTCGTTCGTATACTCGAACCGTTCGTCGTTTTATGAAACTCTTTGGCGGAGAGTAGTAGTAGTAGTAGTAGTAGTAGTAGTAGCGCTGCCGCCGGGAGACTGCAACTTCTTTTTGTTTCTCCTTTTCGAGAGAGAGAGAGAGAAAATGTTCAAAACGCCTTCTTTGTTGTTGACCAAAAATAAAGACGAGGAGGACGACGACGTAAAAGACTTCGAGGAAGAAGAAGAAGAAGAAAAGAAGAACAAGGCCATCGTCGATAAAGAAGAGCGAACGCGCTCGGCGAAAGCGAAACTCTCCTTATCGATCGTTTCCGTGATTCTTTTGTGGTTCGGGTCGTTATCGGTGTGCGAAACGGTCGCAAAATATTCGACGACTTTGACATCTTTGAAGGCGAGGACGGATGATATCTCGTCGTCTTTCGATCGAGTCGCGTTCGCGTGGGAGCGGTTGGCGAGAGAAGCGCACGAGCAGAAAGTACGACACGAGAGATGCGTGGAGAGAACTTACCGAGGGTGCGAGAAGACGTTGGCGCGTGAGATTGAGAGAGAAGAGGAGCGCGCGCGAACGGCGAGAAGAGAGAACGATGACACGGTCGATCGGTTGGCAAACGCGACGGGGGAAGCCGAGAGAGAGATGGAAATGTTGGCGGCGACGTTGCGTTCGCAGAAGCTTTTTTATGCTAAGAATAAACTCGATGATGATAACACTATCGATGTGGATAAAGTGTACGTGGATGCGGTAAATGCGGTGTTGAACGCGAGGATGTGTGTTCCCTCCTCTCTTACCGAGGAAGGTAACGACGCGACTTTAGGAAACGTCATAAAACGAAGACTGGACATAAACAAAGAGGAGACTGAGCAGCTCGCGAGCGATTTAGAGAGTGCAAATGGACGGTACGCAACCTCGGCAGAGTTATCGGTGAAGAACGTTTTGCATGTACTAGAAGAGAGACGAGAATACGACCAATCGTACATGGCGAATAAAACTGCAGACTTTTTGCAGACGACCCGATTCGTAATGCCGGAGCTCACCGCGGTTTCTGTGGGTTCCATTGATGTCTATATGAATGCATCCTTTGCAAACATTTCCAATATGACTGATTCATTTGCCTCAAAAGCGTCTGCGTCGATGGAAGAGACCTCTCAACTTCTCTTGGAAACCGCGAGCGCAGCGAATGACATGTACCGAGAAGTCGCCGCGTCAACGAGAAGTAAAGTGGACGTTATCAAAGCTGTTTACGACGAGGAAATGGAAGAAATCGGAGAGTTTTTTAAGTGGTACGATTCCACGGTCCAACCTTTCCTAGAGGAGGCTAAACTCCTTTTGAATCCAGGGATAGATCTTGAATTGTTCGAAACGACGCCGTCGTTTGGATCCGTACAGTTGAACGACATCACGTTTTCATCGACCGAGTTGCAAGGACTAAACGAACGAACAAAGCAAATGATGGACAAAGCTCGAATGGACGCGGAACTTCTCGTCTCAAACTTTACCGCGCAGTCGAGTAGCATGGTTTCGAAAACGTCCAAGGAACTCGCCGAACAAGTCAACGCGACGTTCATCTCGACAACCGGAAATCTCGCGGAGCGGTTCAAAAATGTTTCCGCGTTCGATGACTACAATCCTCCTTTATTGAGCGATGGAGGAAACAACAGCAAAGCGTTGGATGAGTACATACAATCGGAGTTACAGCTGAGTGAAACGAGAAAAAGCGCGTTTGATCGCGACACCGCGGCGCTTTCGAAACGGCTTGATGAGCAAAATCTTGCAACCAGCTCTTCAAAGGTCAATTTCACATCTGCATCCGAACGAATGACAAATACGTCAAGATTTGAAGAGCTCGTGTCATCTGCTGAACACGATAATACCGATTTAAATTTCAACATATTCGCGCCGCTCGGATTTAAAGCGCCAGGAGCGACGCTACGTAACGCGTTCCAAAATCTGAAGAGGGCGAAAGACGCCGTCGTACACGCAGACGTGGCGTACAGAGTTATTCGAACAGTACAAGTACTCGCGCAACACTGGCACTCGGACGCGTTTATTCTCGAGCCGATGCTCGTAGCGTCGTCCGCGCAAAAGAGAACGGTTACAGACTCTTCATGTCTCGTTGTAGAAGATGGTCGCCGTCGAGACTTCAGCGAGTACGGAAAAGCGGAGCGCTACAAAAGAGGAGACAACGACACGAAGAAAGTGAGCACTTTAGAAAGAGTGGCGGCATTTTTTGGTGACCCCGTGCACGCGGCAATCGTTAAGTTTGCCGTGGTATTCTTCGTCGCGACTATCGTTTGGTCGGCGTATTATCCAATCCTTCAATCGCACTCGCAAAAATGTTCCAGAAAGACATTCTCAGACGATATTCTCAATTCGAATGAGTCGGAAGATTTCCAATCCACGTCGTCTTTCCTCGCGAGGAATGCATACAATAGCGCTCGAGATTACATCCACGTGACGCCGAACGCGACTGGTGAATTTCAAAGGAAACAGCTGGTTTCCATGAAGGCAAGCGCGATACGGACGCACGCCGCTACGGCGAGAAGCGAGTTCGAGGCACTTTTGGCGGAAGCGGATGTCATCGAGACATCGTATAGATTGGTGAGCATGAAAGACAAAAAAGCGTTCGATACGTGTGCGCCTGAACATGCAATCTTGCGAGAGTTGGGTAAAAATACGACTTCGTCTTCATCTTCTTCTTCCGACTTTGCGTATTATCAAAACCAGGAGATTTTAGCGCGAAGCGCTCTCAACGAAACGCTCGAGTCGATCGAGACTTTCTTTGATGACACGAACAGTTCTTACTTCATAACCGACGAAAGCATATACATCGATTCAGCGCGTGTGCAAGCGCCGTGTCTCTCCAACACAAACGCCGCGCACTGTTTAGGAGTGAGAGAAACGCCTCTTCGCTTCCGTTCAAAACTCGCCGCGTGCGAAACCGAAACCTTTCTTCACCAAACTTTCTCGAGCGTCTTCTTCTCTCTGTTTATATTCTTCAGCGTGAACGCGACGAGAAAACCATTTGTCAACGCGCTCGGGAAAATCTTCTGGCGAGCAAACTACGTCGCAAAACGAGACGCCTTGCGAGGCGTGTTTCGTTTGAACGCCAAGACGGCTACGTTTTCGAAAGAATACGATAGGTACGAACGCGACAACCAACAAATCCTACGCGAACAGATACGCGCGCACACGACTCAACAGGAACGAAAAGGGTACACGTTCGCCATCTTGTGCGTAATAGCGCAACTTCCATGGATAACTGTCCTCGCGCTCTCTCGTGAGATGGCATTTTGATGATCATTATCGTTAAAAATATTTAAAAATACAACACGTACGTAAGGAATTCGCGACTAGACGCGACTAAAATAACTATTTTTACATCGTCGCGGCCGGACTGTTTACGGTTAACAACTCGATATCTCCGATCAAACCGCACAATTCGTCCACGGAACTACTCCGCTCTCCTAACTCTTTAATGCTTTTCAGCCTCTGTTGTACGTCTTCGTCGTACAACAACTCGAGCCACCACACCTCGTCGTTTTCGTCGCCGAGTTCGCCCCACTGGTACCCCAAACTTTTGCACTTTTGTCCCGCGGCGACGAGTAAGCGAGCGACTTGCGTCAAACACGGTCGATCGACCTTCACATCCAACGAGAACAAATGTTCGATGGTTATTTTCGCTAATTTTTTATTCTCGTGTAAATGCGTTCGACGCAGAACTTCCTCGTCCGTAAACATGTTCGCCAGTAACGCAAACGCGTGCGTTTTCCGAGAACTCGACGCGTTCGCATCTTCCAACACGTTCGAACAGACGAAAATGCCATCGCATATCGACGGATTCGCGACTGATTGTGGCGAAATTTCCGAAAGTTCTCGCAGAAATTGCCCGGAATCTGTCGCGCTTTGTTCGTCCAGTTCGTTTATCTGAGCTGCGGTGGGTGCTTTCTTCGCGAACTGGAGCGCGTGGAAGGCGATGGATTCCTTCTTCGAATCGTCCAATTCAAACTTCATTTGAGTGTTTTTCAATCTTTTTCTCGCCACGTGCGTGGAGGACGTATCGACCGCGAAACGAACGTATATAAAGTCCTCCGGAAAGACGAATAAGAACAACGCGCGTTTGGTGGTACTCTCTCTCTCCAACTCTCTCTCTTTCCCTCCTCAACAGAGAGATGTTATGCTGTGCACCACTTTTGTATTTAATTAAACGGAAAAGAACGAATTTTAAAAGTGGCAAATTCAAGAAAAAATTTTCAATTCCGTGCGTGTTGTTTTTTGCTCTGTTGTGAGTAGTATCAGTACATGTTTTTCTCTGTCGTTTTGTTACGTTGTCTCTCTCACCACTCTCTGCTGAATTGCGGCATTATGTTCCTTATTTAGTATTCCATTATGTTCCTTATTATTCCGCGTCGTATTCTTCGTGCTCTTCGTCCGAACCCATGCCGTCGTCGTCGTGGTCGTCTCCGACGACCGAGGGGGCCATGACGAACGTAACCGGGACGTTGCACGTGGACGCGCCGCCGCCGCCGCGGAGCGAGTTTCCAACTCCGTCGTTTCGGTCCGCCGTGGTGGCGTTGGTGTCGCCAAACGCGTTGCTTTGGTGATGACCAAGTAACGCGCGGAGACGGAGCATGTGCGCGACTTTAAGAACGCCGGTTTCGCCGACGGAAATTTTTGTCGTCGCCTTGTACGCTTCGTCGGTTTCCACGCGATGGTGAGGTAGATGGAAGCCTCCGGGGCCTCCACCACCTTGCGTTTGCGTTTGACGGTATTGGCCGAACGTGTTATTCGTTCCTCCCGCGGTTGCGATAACGGCGCCGCTATGCGTTGGAACCATCGTCGATCGCTTCAAAAATTCTTGCTTGTACGTCCACTTTTGTTTTCTTTTGTTCGATGTCTGTCCCTCTCCTTCTCCTCCTCCTCCTCCTCCTCCTCCTCCTCCGTCTCCTCCTCGAGAAGACGCTTCGCGAAAGGAATACTCGACCAGAGAGGATAAATCGACGTCGACTTTGACGCTTCCAATGTCGCTCGATTCAGAAACGAACGCCAACGAATCTCTCGTCGCTATCAAAGACACGTTTGCGTTCGCCCACTCTAAATCTTCGATGATTTCCTTCCATCTCGTCGTCGGTAACACGAACGTCACGAGCGCTCTCCCGATCCTTAAAAACTCGTCGCGGTCTTCGTCGTCCTCGTTATTCATTTCATCTTCGTCTTCTCCAAACACGTTCGCCTCGGTCGCCACGTCCGCGTACGTCGTCTGCCGCAACGGCCTCAAACCTCTCTGATTCTCACTCCCACCTCCTCCTCCAATCACCGTCGTCTCTCTCACCGAGTTCGATTCCAACGCCACTCGTCCGTGCCTATCCGGGTACGAAAGCGATACCGTCTGGCCGCCGGCGCAATCCTCCCCGAGGAGAGCGTTGCCGTTCGACCTGTTCGCGAACATCTCCAATACGTCCACGAACGCGTCTAAAGACATCCCTATGTACTTTTTAATCTCTTCTTCCTCCGGCGGTTCGTTTCCGTTATTCGCGTGATTATTCCGCGCTGCTCGAGGACGACCGTCGCTTCTTTCCCCCGTCGACTCTCCTCCTCCTCCGCCACGACCCCTTCTCTGCTCTTCCTCGTCTCCGTCATCCGCCTCGTCGTCCTCGTTTTCCTCGTTTTCCTCATCTTCCTCCTCCTCATCTTCCTCCTCCTCCTGATTCCTACCGCGCCCGAACCCAACTCGAAACCTCTCGAACGTCCCTCTCCGAAAAATCGCCGTCGCTTTTAAGCTCTTCGATTGGTCTAAAGTGATAAACCCGATCCCTCGATTCGATATCCACGCTTTCACTTTTTGCCCGCCACGTTTCGTCGGCGTCAACTGGATTCCAGAGAGGACTTGCGAAAACGTTTTCGCGTGCGCGATCGTGCACACCAAATCTCTATTCGTCCGTTTTCGCAGTACGTTTCGAAAACGAGTGTCGTTGTTGTTGTTGTTGTTCTCAAAATCGATTCTATTTTCGACGTCGACGCTCCTCCTCCTCCGTCGTCGTCGTCTGTGGTGTTGTTGTTCGACCATTTCTCTGCGCTGAAAATCTGACGCGTTTTTGAAAATTTTTGTCGCTCGTGTCGCGAGCAAAAAACCAATTTGTTCCTCTTCTGTGCACTCGCAAAAGTGAACACGCGACGGGTGATGATAGTATATATCTACACGTTTCTTCTTCAATTTTATGCGCTCTGCGTGATGAGAAGCGGAGATGTGTGTTGTCTCTGCGATGTGCTTCAAAAATACGAGAGGAAAGTCTCCGCAGAACTGAGCGTCTTGTCGCTCGCGTCGCGAGCAAAAAGCACCTGTTCCTCTTCTGTGCGCTCGCGAAAGTGAACACGCGGTTTTTGATAGTATATCTGTATTTCTTCTTCAATTTTATGTGCTCTGTGTGATGAGAAGCGGAGATGTGTGTTGTCTGATGAGATGTTCTTCGTATGTATTTGGAAAGTATTCGCAGAACTGAGTGTCTGAGACATTTTTAAACGCTTTAGGATACTCCTCGAATACGCGCGTTCTGCGCGAGCAGAAATCAGATGCATTTTACCTACTTGTCGACAGAAGTCTGTCGACCCATTTTTTAGAAAAACGCTTCATACTTTAAGAGGGAGAGAAACACAAAGAGTGTAAAAAGCGTCGTCGTCTTTATATCGTCGTCAAAAGAACGAGAACTTTGCGAGGAGGAGGAGGAGGAAGAAGAGGACGACGATGGTTGTCTTTCGCTCTTGGCTGCTCTGCGTGTGCATCACCCTCCAGTACTTGTGCTTCCTCTTTTTTCTCCCCTCGTTCTCGTTCGGGAGGAAACCTCGGAGTCCTCGTTTCCCGAAAGAAGAAACGAATAGGAACGACAGTCGTGTGATTCAAACGCGATTTTTGATGCAACTGTGCGCGTGTTTGCTTGGATTTCTCCTCGTTTTGTGGTGGTTGAGAGAGACGATGTCTTTCGAGGAGGTGTTCGCGATGGTGTGCACGGGTGGGGAAACGAAGAAGAACTTTCTCATCAGCTCGTCGAAAATGTTTGGTATTCTTGGCGTCGCGATGGATGTGACGACGGACCTCTTCTTTGGTCTCGCGGTGACGGGTTTAGTGTATCTCGGACCGGTGGTGTGCGCGGTCTTTCGATCATCCGCGATGATGCATCAGCGGTCAGGTGATGATGATTACGATGAGAACGAGGATGAGAACAACGAGCACAACCTTAAAATTATCGACGGTATGTTTCGATTCTTATTCGGACACCACCGCGAAAACGCGGAACGATACGGCCGGCTCGTTCCGATTCGAGATGTACTCCTCGCGCCGTTCTTCGAGGAGTTCGTCTTCCGCGGCTTGTTGCTCACCGTCCTCCTCGGTACCGGCTTTGATGAGGGAACTAGGACGACGAGCGGCAGCGCCGCCGTCTCGACGAGGAGCGCGGTGTACGTCAGTCCGCTTTTCTTCGGTTTCGCGCACATCAACCACTATTTCGCGCTGAAAAAAGTCTACGGCTCTGCGAAAGCCTCGCGATTCGTTTTGTTCCAGTGCATCTACACGACTGCGTTCGGCGCGCTCGCTGGTACCATATTCTGGCGGTGCAAAGCCGGCCTCGCCGGCGCGTGGAGTTTACACGCGTCCATGAACGCGTTCGGCGTGCCTGATTTTCGACCGTTTCGTCGAAAAACCAATGCGTTTGAGCCGCCGCATTTTAGAAGAGGAAGGAGGAATAATAGCGATGATTATAATAGCGGGGGCGTTAAAGGAAAACATTTCAACGCGAAGATCATCAACTGGTTGGAGAGAATCTGTTACGTTCTCGGCCCTCTGGTCGCGCGCGAATTCGTTCGGAGTAGGATTGTAGTTTAGAGAGAGAGAGAGAGAGAGCGCTCGCTCGAGCGTAGCATATATATACACACACATAAACTGCGCGGTATAAACAAACGCACTCTCATCAGAGAGTCCGTTCTGCCTTGGAAACAGAGAATGTGTAATCATCCTGGCCTATAATAAAAACTCTCGCTTTTCAAGAAGACGTTACTCCTTTTCTCAAAAGTCTTATTTTTCCTCAATTTTCCGCACTTTTTTCAACCACATTGGGTACATTTAGTAGCAGTAAACGCGCGTTAACGCACCGTCGCATTCCTCCTTTTCATCCTTTCAAGAGCGCGAAATTCGAGAGCACGCGTTGTTTACGCTCTCGTTTGCGTCTTCTCGTCGCGGGGCAGAGAAAACGAACTACAAAATGGTCTCCCCTGAACCGACAAAACGTGACGACGAAACCGGCGACGGTTCACCAATTCGTCAGCGGAATTCCAAAAACGACGACTTTTCCTCTCCCTCTTTGTCTTCGTCTTCCTCCCCGCGAGGAACGTCGTCCAGAGACGAGGACGACGATTCAGACGACGACGACGACGACGATCGCGAAGGCGAGGACGAGTATAAAAAAGGCGGGTACCACCGCGTTTCCATCGGGGATTGCTTTCACGAGAATCGATACCGAATCGAGCGGAAATTAGGCTGGGGGCACTTTAGCACGGTGTGGATAGTGAGCGATTTAAAACGGACGACGAAAGAAGAAGAAAAAGAAAAAGAGATTGAGTTTGAAGAGGAGAATAATAAACACACGTACGCGTTGAAGATACAAAAGTCGGCGTCGCATTACTTGGAAGCGGCGAGGGACGAGATTGAGATATTGAAGCAGATTGCGAGCGGACAGAGGAAAGAAAACGAGGACGATGACGCTACGAGGAAGAATGAATACAGCGAGAACGCGAAACACGTGGTACAGTTGGTGGATTCGTTCGAGCACATAGGTGAGAACGGGACGCACGTGTGCATGGTGTTTGAACGTCTGGGCGATAATTTGTTGACGCTGATTAAACGGTACGATTATTTAGGTATTCCAATTCCAGGCGTGAGGAGAATCGCGATTGGTATTTTGAAAGGGTTGGATTATTTGCATCGCGAGAGGGAAATCATACACACGGATTTGAAGCCAGAGAATGTCCTTTTAACGAGGTTTTTACCGCCGAAGATGTCGAAGAGAAGTCGGTCTTCGTCGAGCGTCGCGGCGGTTGGCCAGGCGACGCCGCCGGGGACGACGCCGACGAAGATGGAGCAGATGACGAAGGATTTAGGAAACATGAACATGCCAAATAATAGCGGCGCGAGTAACAAAGATGAAGACGATATCGCGAGAGGAGAACAAGAGCAGAAAAAGTCTGCGGGAGGTGGAAAACCACCGCGTTTCACTCTCTCTCCAGAAGAACTGGATAACTTAGATGTGAAAATCGTGGATTTAGGTAACGCCTGTTGGACGTACAAGCAATTCACCTCGGACATTCAGACGCGACAATACCGATCGCCGGAGGTTATTTTGGGCACTAAATACGGTGCCGCGTGCGATATATGGTCGTTAGCGTGCGTCATTTTTGAACTCGTCACCGGTGACGTCTTGTTTGACCCTCGAAGTGGAGAAACGCACGAACGCGACGACGATCATTTAGCGCTCATGATGGAACTCGCCGGGAAGAAGATGCCGAAGAAAATCGCTCTCGGTGGAAAACGGTCGAAAGATTTCTTTAACCGCTCGTGCGAATTGAGGAACATTAAAAACTTGAAGTTTTGGACGTTAGACCGCGTTTTAGTGGAAAAGTATCGATTAGACGAGGACGAGGCGATGGAACTGACGGCGTTTTTGAAGCCGATGTTGGATTTCGACCCGAAAAACCGCGCTACCGCAGAGGAGTTGCTGAAACATCCGTGGTTGAGCACGTACTAGATATAGAGCATATATACCACCAACAGATAATAATAATCACAATAGTAAGTGAGCATCATCCGTCGTTGCGCGGCGGGTATATGCGTACACTTTAAGTCTCTCTGTAGAAAACAAGATATAAATAAAAAGCGAGAAATTGTAACAAAAATATATTAAAAAGAAGCACATCATCTTCGTTTAAAATCATGTACCTTTCGACTGATGCACACTTACTTCTCCCCTTTCGGCGCGGGTGGACTCGGTAAATTCACCGTTCTCAACAACCACAACGATATACTCATCCCCAACCAGTGCGCCAACATCGCGTTGCTCGCCGCTTGAACCAAGAAAATATCCAACGCCAACACCGGATTGGCATTTTGCGCGAATGGCCCAGTCGCCGCGATCGTCAACGTCTTCGCGAATAACAACCCCGTCGTCGCTTGTAAACCAACAATCGTGGCGCCTAACCCAACCAAATTCACCGTCAACCCAGTCGTCAACGCTTTCACCACCTCCGCTCTCGGCGGCACCAATTCGAGATCCGCGATGGACGCCTTCAACCGGTCGCCCAATCGAACTAACCCGAGCGACCAAAACGTGGTAAAAAACCCAGCCATGATCCCGAACAAGATAAAATACAACCCCGCGTCCGTGGCTTTCGTGAACCCTTTAAACAAAAACGAAAACACCACCACCACCGCGGCGACGGTGAAGAGAATCAACTGCCCCCAAAACCCCCATCGGCCTAACGTTTTGCACGCCGCTGCCGTTCGAGACACTTTACGCGCGATCGATTCCGCGTTATCCACCGACGCTTTCGTCGTCACAAATAAAGCTCTGCTTCTTCTCTGTCTCGTCGTCGTCAAATGCGCATCTGATTCACCGCCAAATAAACCGCCGCTTTTGTTGGACGTCTTCACAGTTCTCGGGGAAAAGACGCATTTGGACGCAACAATTTTTGAATCAATTCTCCCTCCTCGTTTACCTCCTCCTCCTCGTGAAAGAAACGACGACGATTGCGCGACCGCCCTCCTTTGCCTCAAACACAACGGAGACGTTCGCGGTTGTTGTCCCGTTTGGGAGAAGAGCCCCTGCATCGGCGAAGGCGTCAGTAAATGCATGCGATACGGAGAGACACACGAAAGATACGAGAGTTTTTTTGTGCAGTTGTACGAATAAAAAAAAGAGACAAAAAACGCTCAAATCTCTCGCTTTTGTGTTCGGTCAAACACAAACACACATGCGACATTCACAAACGATCTCATCTCTCTCTCTCTCTCTTTTTTTCCTTCCGTCCGCGCAAACGGCGAAGAGAAGAAGAAGGAGAGCGAAGGAAGAAGAAGAAATATCGAGAAAGAAAAGGTGCCTCGATGACGAAGAAGAACAGGGGCTTCGACCCGTTACGATTGGGTGGTGCGAACGGTAAGAAAGAGTCTTCTTTGTTGCAAACGAGGCGACGACCGTTTTTGCGATTCGAGGTTGGAGAACGTTTGGAGTTTTCTTGTTTCGTCGGTGGCAACTTCGAGGAGGAGCATCAAATCACCGGGCGAGTCGTTGGCGTGCACGTGAAATGTAACAACGTGAATTGCGAGGTCGTGCATCCGTATAAGGCGGAAGTTGACGAGGAGTTTCGCGCTTTGCTCGGGTATAAATTTTATCTCATCCGTGACGACACGAACGAAAGCTGTCGCTTGGAAAACACGGGGTGCTACAAAAGCAAGAGGAGACCAAAGTTGAGGTTTGAAGTTGGCCAACGGGTGCAAGCGAGAGTGGTTTCGTTTTCAGATCCAACGAGTAATATGTGGGAGACTGGAACGATAGTGGAACACTGGACTCGACCCCCAGGTTTTGATATCTCGGATGGGTGCGCTTTGCCGTACAAGATTCGCATTCACGACGTGTCAAAAAATGACGTGCGAGACGGTGCCGATTTTGTTTGCGCCGATTTCGACGCAGACAGTTGCGTGAGAGAAGAAGTAAGGGCAACAATTGGACCACCGACGACGTTGGCGACGTTATTGTTGGAGATACCAGATCTTTTCGAGAATGAAATAATTTGGCGGTTAACCACCGGCGATTTGAAGCGATTTGCGTTGAGCTCGAAGAAGTGTTACGAGAGAGTGAAACGATCGTTTAATACGTACGAGTTTGAGGATTTGACTCTGGAGAAGCTTCAAGAAGGACCGAGTCCACTTATGGATTTGTTTGAGAAAGAGGAGAACAAAGATTTGCTCGCGAAAGTCGTGTCATTCCTGAATCCGACAGACGTGAAATTCGCGTGTTTGGCGACGAAAACAATGTTGACAGGTTTGAAAGGAACCGGATGGCAAGTGTCCTCGCATCGAAACGGCACGTTCCCAGACTCTCGAGTGATGACCCCTGATCACGGTGTCTGGTTCATTCACGAGTTTTCTTCAGTAACTACCCTGAAAAAGTTCTTCGAAAGATTCTTCGATCCTGAAATTTACGCAAACACGGGTCGTATCTTCGACAGCGTTTGGGTAGGTTTATGTGTCATTGGGAGGATGGAACTCGTCGACTGGTGGAGGAACGAAAAAATTTGTGCCGAGAATAACTGGAACTGGCACCCAGTGGCTCCAATAATTGCCAGACAGGAAGGACACGAAGAGTTTGCGAAAGCGTTGATCGACCGCGGATGTAGTGATGGTCCGATACCCGAACGATTTCGCTGTTGTATGAACTGTCCTCGCGCGGCATATCATTTGACCGCCACCGATGATAGTGATGAAGAGGAGGAAAGTGAAGAGGAGGAGTGATAATTACGTGCCATCAAAGCTGTGCAATTGGAAAGAGAGAGAGAGAGAGAGAGAGAGAGACGCACACAAAAGTAGAGTTGTAAAATATAAAAGCATATACATCCATCCTACGTTACGCCGTCCCGACCCTTGAAAACGCGGCATATTCGTGCAACCAACTTGGCGATTCGTAATTGAGTTGCGCAGAGTTCATCGACTGCTGTGATTTATCCTCGGTAGAACCAAAACCCATACTCGCGCCGTTCGCGAAATCAATCCCGGAAAGCGCCGATTTTGCGGCCGCTTCAGTCACGGCCAACTTTTCTCTTAACAACGCATTTTCAGCTAGCAGTTTATCGCGTTGCGCGGATACGCTCGCGTTAGTGCGTCTCGCGAAATCGGCGGCAGCGTATGCAACGTCTCGGTCAGCTTCGCGCGATTTGATCTCATCAAGTTGCTTCTGTGCAAGGAGTTTCGTCGGTTGTAAAGCCGTTTCCGCGTCTTCGGCTTTCGCTCGAAACGAGTCGCGGTCGTCTTCCACGGTTTTTAACTTTCGCTTCAGAATATCTTCCCTCTTTTCCGAGTCTTCTAACTTTGCAGATACGTCGTCAAACTTTCGATTCGTTTGGTCCAATTGCGTTTGTAACAGACGCGAAAGCGCTCTCGCCTTTGTGCATTCCTCTTCCGTAGATGTAAACTTCTCGATAACGCGATTGAGTTCCGCAGCTTCCGCTTCCAACGCTTTCGTTTTACCTTGTAACTCTTGCTCGAACCCATTCGCTAAAGATTCCGCGTTTTGCGCAGAGGTCCGCAAACGCGAACACTCGGCTTCCAACTCCGCCGATAACTTTCGGTAGTCTTTACACCGCTCTTCGATGACATTTGCCTTCTCCTCGGCATCTTTCGCTCTCGCTTGCATTTCGGCGTGCAATTGACGCAACATCTCGAGTTCGTCGCGTCGCTTCTCGTCTTCATGCCGTGCCGCGGACATGCGCGAAAGCCAAATCGATTCGGCTTCGGATGATTTCATCGCTCGTTCTTCCGCCTCCACGGTGCGTTTGCGTTCTTGTTCCAGATTTAATTTCAACTCGCCAATGATGGCGGCGTAATAGTCGTTGTCGTTTGATGCGTTTACTACGGGCGGGGAAGGTATCGTGACCGATATGTCCGCGAGCGGCGTTCTCTTTTTTCGTTGTGTATTTTGTTGTTGTTGTTGTTGTTGTTGTTGTCTTTGTTCGTCGGAGTGAAACGCCATCTGAGGCGTGTGAAAATTCAAATTTTGTGGCGTCGGCGGCATGTCATCCTCGTTGTCTTCGTTAAACTGAAACGGTAACGGTGAAGCGTTCGGCGTCGATGTCGTCGCTATACGCACAGAATTATTACGCCCACCCAACTTGTTTTCTAAACGTTCTGTTTCAACTTTTTGAGCCGTCATCATCGGCGGCGGCGGCGGCGGCACGTTTACCGCCACCTTGCCTCGCGTTTCCAACTCTAATATCTTTTTCGACCTCTGTTTCTCGTGATTTTGTTGTTGGATGTGTACTATTTTCTTCACCGACGGTGGCGGTGGCGGTAAAATGGCTGTCGCCGCAGCCATGTTGGCGATTTGTGTTCCTCCAAACGGCGTCGACCCGTTGATGATACACGCGCTTCGGAAATATTTCTGAAAGACGTAGTTCCCGCTATTACTACCACCACTACTCTCGCCTTCATCCGCATCGTCCACGAGCATCGCGTGCAACAATCTCGTCGCTGGATTCTTGCGCCAACGTCTCGCCAACACGTCACTTTGCTGTTGTTGCTGCTGTTGCGACTTTGCGTCCATTCCTCCGTACTCTCTCAACGCGCTCGCGACGGCTGAAATTCTCGACACCGACGCCTGTCTTTTCAGCACCTCCTCGCTCGTCGACGTGGCAAACACCGACGCTTTCGGCGCGACTGGTGGTAACGCAATCAACCGTAACTTTCCAACCGGTCTATTCTCGCCAACTTTTAAATAAAAACAAAAACCAACCGCCCGGTCGTCGCCTCTCGGCAAATACTTCACGATATCCCTCGCGTCTTCCTTATTCACCAGTTCCGTCCGCTCCAACTTCGCGCCCTTCCGCTCATCTTCCGAAGAACTCGCCCCTAACCCTCCCACCGTTCGCATCGCAACCACGTCCACCAACGTCGCCTTCTCCTTCATCCCGATTGCCGCGCACGTCGCTTTCAACGTAAACGCGCTCTTCGGCACCCGTCTCAACTCTTTCTCGAACACGCTTTCGCTCGCCCACGATATCGCGCGCGCGAACTGTTTTAAAGTCATCTCAAAATCGTCTCCAGATATCACGATCGTCGCGTCTTCGGAGACGAGCAAGGCGTGAGAAATCATCGCGCGGACGTGCGTTTTCATCATCGCGCCGAGTGCGACGTCTTCTTCGACGTTTTCTTCTGCACCATTTTTCTCGATTTCAAAAAAGCTCGACCGTTTCACCCCTCTCGCGTTCAAAACGCGTTCGATTTCATCATCGATCAAGTCTTCTTCTTCTTCTCCGCGTTTAGAGAACGCGTTGGTCGTATTCGTACTCGTGGTCGTGTGCACGTTCGTAAACGTCAAGAGTGCGGCTACTTTTGGTGGCGCAGCGCTCGTCAAAGCGCCGTCGTTCTCGTCAAAGGTCATCCTGATGTTCGGGGAAACGTATCTAAAAATGCGCGGAGGAAAAAAGAAGCGCTCGCGGAGGACGATGAATGCGATGCCCTTAACGCGGCGTATTAATTAAATATACACGCACACGACCGAGAGGGAAAGAGAGAGAAGGATAAAGGAGAGGAAACGCTTTCTCTCTTTCTTTCTGCAAAGAACTTTAACGCGAGAAATTTGTGCCGTCTAACGGCCTCATTTTGGTTCCTAAAACACTTGCTATTCTCTAGCGCGTTCGCCGCGTCGTCCGAGATCACGAAGGACGACGACGAAACAAAGCTTCGTTCCACGCTCTCACGTCCACGCTCTCGCCGATAAACCCTCCTCCGCCACTTCCTCCTCTTTTCGTCTCCTTTTCCTCCCCCTCCTCCTTTTCGCCCGCTTTCCTCCTTCGTCGTCTTCGTCGGAGTACGTTCGAGGAGGAGGCGCGAGACGCCGCTCCGCGGTACGTGAACAACCGCCCGTCGTCCAACGGAAGCACTTTCACGCGGCTTAAACATTCGACTAAAATCACGTACATGCACACCGCTAAACTCATCCACAGAGGGATCGCTTTGGCGTAATGTTTTGAGAACAGTATAAACCGTACGAGCGCGTCGTCCTCGCATTCGGATTTGGTCTTTGTCAACTGTCGTTCCTTTTGCACTTCTGTTGGATTCGTAGAAAAGAGAAGAAACAGGTGGAAGAGGAAGAGGACGGTGGACAAAACCACGCCGGCGAAGCCGTACGCTTCCTGTTTTTGGCGAGAGCGTCAGAGAGAGCGCGTCAGAGCGTCAGAGAGAGCGCGTCGCACGCATCGCACAAAAATGGTATATCTGAACGCGCAAAGCAGTGGAAACACGAAACGAAACGAAGACAACAACGAGACGATAGAGTACCGCGGGGGTCACCGGATGCGCCGACGAGTAAAACGGCTCGACGGTTCCTTTGAACGCGAGTTCGTCTTCCTCTCGTCCCTTCTTCTTTGTCGTATTCTTCGCGCGTTTCATCATCGCATCAAAGTAGAGTTTTCCCCTACATGTTAAGAGTGAAGCCATTTCTCTCCACTGTAAAGCGCACGTTACACGCGCGCATATATTATACATAAACTCTGCGTAATAATACTAAGACACTCGAGAGAGCACAGAACATGATCCCATTTGTATCGTCCTCGTTTTTGCTCGTCGGTGCGGTCGCGCTTCTCCGCGCTAAGAAGACATTAAAGAAGACGGGGAGAAAAGTGTTCAGAGTGTACGTGGATGGATGTTTCGACTTGATGCATTTCGGCCACGCGAACGCGCTGCGACAGGCACGAGCGATTGCCTCTTTCCAAACATCAACGGGAGGAGGAAAAGAAGGCGGAGATGCGGAAGGAGGAGAAGCAGAGGTTGAATTAATCGTCGGTCTGGTTTCGGACGAGGAGATTTTGCGGTGCAAAGGCCCACCGGTGTTACCGGAGCAGGAAAGGGTGAAGTGCGTGCGAGCGGTGAAGTGGGTGGACGATATAATCGCGAACGTGCCGTACGAGTTGACGAAGGAGTTTGTGGAGGAGTTATTTTCGGAGAAGTATGGGATCGATTGCATCGTGCACGGGGACGACCCGTGTTATTTGCCGGACGGGACGGACGCGTACGCGATACCGAAAGCGTTGGGGAAATATCGCGAGATCAAGAGGACGGAAGGGGTGTCGACGACGGATTTGGTGGCCAGGTTGTTGGAGTACGCGGATGCGAGCGAGAACACGACGAGTAAAAGCGCGGGTGATGAGAGCAGTGGAGGTAAAAGGAGCGAGAAAAACGAGAGACACGAGGCGAGATTTTGTACGACGGCGTCGAGGATAGCGCAGTTCGCGGCGAAAGTTTCGTACAGTAAAACGTCCAAGATGCACGAGGAGACCGAGAAAAGGAAGACAGATAAGAAGCAAAGGAAGAACGAGAAAAACGAAGAAACGACGTGTTGTTACGTCGTCGGTGCGTTCGACGTGTTCAACGCCGGTCACGTGGAACTCCTGGAAGAGTGCTCGTTCGTAGCGGATAAAGTCGTCTGCGCGGTTATCGCGGACGAGTATTTAACGCGCGACCAAACGAACCAACCGCCGCCGATGCTCAACCAATCCGAACGCGCCATGTCTGCCATCGCGTGCAGACACTGCGACGATGTCGTCGTTGGCGCGCCGGCACGACTCACGGATGACATTTGTAAAACATTCAACGTGACCGCGGTCGTCTTTGAAGACGACGACGCCGTCACCGAGCGCGATCGAAACGTCTGCGAAAAGAACGGCGTCCAAATCCTCTCGGTGAAAGAAAGAGTCTTCTCGAGGAAGAAACTCACCATCGCGAAAAGAGTGCAAGCAAACAGAGCGCTGTTCGAAGAGAGACAAAAACGGAAAATGGCGAGCGAGAAGGCGTACTACGAGCAAAAAGCCTTCGTCGCGGAAGATTAAATAAATGTATGTATGAGCACCGTCATCATCGCAGTAATAGTAGTAGTAGTAGTAGAAGTAGGAGTGTTAGTATTTAAACTGTTTTATAATAACGATGAGATGAAAAGAAGTCCTCTCGCATATCGTCGTCGTTCGCTTTTTTATCTCTCCCATCACGGTATCTGTCTGTTGTACGACACGTCCGATCCCAGCGCAACTTTCTCGCTTTTCTCCGCCTCCACTTCCGCCAAAACCGGCGACAAGTAGTGGTCGAACGGCGTTTGTTTCTCCATCGTCTCTTTATCCAAGTAAATATGTTTCATGCTTAAATCCATGGCTCGTTTTAACCGTTGCGTTCGCATCTCTCGTGCCTCTTTCGGCAGGCGATCTAACGCCTCTTGGACGTCTAAATTTTGCGTCTCGTCGAGCAAATCGTCGTAGCGTAAACCGTACTTGGAGAGTTCGTACCCGACGGTTCGTCGGTAGTAATTGGACATGGCGGAGAGTGGACCGGCGAAGACTTTTAACAAAAAGGAGGACATCTTCTTCGTCTCTCTTTGTTCTCTGCTACACCTCTCTAATCTCTCTCTCTCTGTCTCTCTCTTACTTGTTTTGGGGCAAAAGAAACGAAGGAAACAGGGACAGACGCTTAGGTAGGGTTTAATACCCTAAATAAAAAGTTTGTGTTTCGACGAGACCAGGAAGAGAGAAAAAAGGAACAAAAAAACACTTAATTAATTCTTTCGTCTCTGTTGTGTTGTTCTTGGTGTCGTCGAGGGAGAAGCGCGAAAGAGAGAGGTGGAGAGTCAAGAGCGAGAGAGAGAGAGAGAGAGAGAAGAGAGAGAGATGTTTTGTTCCACCACTTCTTCTTTGTCTTCTTCTTTGTCTTCTTCGTCCTCTTCTTTCAAGGTGAATTTGTTTTCGTTGGGAAAAAATCACGAAGAGAGGACGAATCCGACGCACATTCACGAGAGAATTTTGCGAGAGGAGAAGAAGATTTCCTCCTCCTCCTCTTGGAAGAAACGGAGGAGGAGGAGGAAAAAGAGGAACGCGAATGCGAAAAACAACAACGCGATAGTTGACGACGATGTAAACACCGTGGAATTGCAAGACGGGGTGATTGGAGCGAGAGACGCGCGATTGTACGCCCAAACAAAGAGAATGGAAGATTTGGAAACGACATTGGTGAAGAAAAACGTTGAAGAAGACAAAGAAGACAACGAAGAAGGAAAGAGCAGAGATTTTTTACACGAGTCTCTCGGGATTACCTATCGCTTGGTCGAGAAAGGAAAACAACAAGATTTGGAGTGCGATTTAGACGCTCTGAACGATATATTCGTCTCGGTGAATTTCAGTCGACGACCGAACGATAAGCTGTACTTGGCGTTGGAGAAGAGTTATCTGTGTTGCTTCGCGGAGGTGGACGTGGAATACGAGACGCGAGCGTTGGATGTAAACAATAACTCGGTGGAGTCGACGAGCGTGGAAACGAGGAGAGAGGTTATTGGTTTCGCGAGAATGACCAGCGACGCCGCGTTTGTGGGGACGGTTTGGGATTTAGTTGTCGCACCGCCGTACCAAGGGAAAGGGATTGGGACCGCTATCGTCGAGAGGATGATTGCAAAGGCGAAAGAAACCGCTCCCGGGATGGTTGTGAATCTCTGCGCGGTCGCCGAGGCTGAAAATATGTACAAAAGAATTGGGTTTCGGAAAAACGAAGAGGAAGTCATCGCCATGCAATTTAATCCAGCGTTGCAGGCGATGAATCGGTTTCAGTCGGTTAACTTTAGCATTCAATAATAAAAGTAGCATTTGTAAAATATAAGAAAACAAGCGATTTAAATAAAATAATATACATCTCCCCGCAAAACTCTCTCTTTATTCCGAGGGTCCTTCGTTCGCCTTCTCCGCTTCGCTCTGATAAAAGACCAGCGCGAGCGCGGCAGCCAGCGCAGAACTGACCGCAAACTCACCTCTCGCCAGTTCAAAAATCACGACGATCCCCAACAACAGCTTTAGCAAAAAAAACGTCGCGCCTCGTTGCGTCTCCGCCAACGTCTTCTTCATCTTCTCGTCCGTGTTCATCGCTTCCTCGTCCGCTAACTTCCTCGTCAACGGATTCACCTGTTTCTCTTTCTTCCTATCCACGTCGATGGCGTTCACCCCTTTCTCTCTCCTCGACGCTCGGCTCGTCCCTCTCGCCAACTCCTCCGCCATCTGTCTCAACTCTTCCTTCAGCGCTTCGTTTCTCTTCTTCGCGATCTCGCTCTCCTCGGCCATCTTCTTCAACTCCGCGTCTAAATCGCTCGCGATTAATCCAAACTCCAGCGAGTTCTTATCTTGCATCAAATTCATCTCCCGATCGAGCTCTTCTTTCTTCTTCGTTGCCATCTCGTTTAATTTTTCTCGACCTTCTTCGAGTTTTTTCTCCGCTTCGTCTATTTTCGCTCTCAAGCGCAACTCTCTCTTGAGGACGTCCTCGATGTCCTCGGAGTTTTCTTTCGCCGCCGCGGAGGAGAAAATCGCGTCGATATCACCGATGGA
>Ga0209335_10000318_pt1 | contig 56621 bp, 55 predicted proteins | sample COG_09_FD_184753 | JGI IMG/M metagenome (GOLD analysis project Ga0209335, IMG submission 184753) | Pelagic Microbial community sample from North Sea - COGITO 998_met_09 (SPAdes) (version 2) | ecosystem: Environmental > Aquatic > Marine > Neritic zone/Coastal water | place: Helgoland, sampling...
CCGCTGAAAGCATCTAAGTGGGAAACCCACCTCAAAACTAGTTCTTCCTATAGAGCCGTAGTAGACCACTACGTTGATAGGCTGGATGTGGAAGCGCGGTAACGCGTGAAGCTGACCAGTACTAATAGCTCAATTGGCTTGATTTATGCACTGAAAAAAATTTTCAGTTAAAGCAAACACCAAAGTATTAATTGATATCATTATTACATTGAAGATAGAATTAGCCCGCAAGAAATCGCGGGCTTTTTTTATGTGAAAAGAATATCAAGATATTGATACAAATCAATGTGATTAACTGCATATATACAATTCTATTAAAGATTAAATAAATTGTCTTTACTGTTTGATTATTGAACGATAGATTGTTCAATAATTGAACATATGAAAGATAATCAAGACCATTTTGAAGTTTTAAGAAAAATAGAAATAAACCTTACTCTTTAAAAAGAGAATTTAAATAAAAATAATGAAAAAAAAAACTTTTTTTATAACTGGGGCTGCTGGGTTTATTGGCATGCATACTTGTTTAAAATTACTAAACAAAGATTATAAAGTAGTTGGTTTAGATAACTTAAGTAATTATTATGATACCAAGCTTAAGAAAAACAGATTAAATGTTCTTAAAAAATATAAAAAATTTAAGTTTTTAAAAATAGATATTTCTAATTTTAATAACATTAAAAACGCATTTAAAAAAAATTTACCCTCTTATGTAATTCATTTAGCGGCCCAACCTGGTGTACGTTATTCTTTAAAAAAACCTCAAACTTATACGAGCACTAATCTTGTTGGATTTGCAAATATTTTAGAGTGTTGTAAAATTTATAAAATTAAGCACCTAGTTTTTGCAAGCAGTTCAAGTGTTTATGGGGGTAATTTAAAATTTCCTTTTAGTGAACACGATAGGGTGGATCACCCAATTAGTTATTATGCCGCCTCAAAAAAATCAAACGAACTAATGGCTCATTCTTACAGTCATTTATTTAAAATACCCATCACTGGTTTAAGGTTTTTCACTGTTTATGGACCGTGGGGAAGACCTGATATGTCTCTTTTTTTATTTACAAAAGCAATATTAAATAACAAACCTTTAATGATTTTTAATAAAGGCAACATGTTTAGGGATTTTACCTATATCGATGATATTGTTAGTGCTGTTTTTAAAATTTCCCAAAAAATACCAAAAATTAGCCAAATAAAAGGAAAAAAAAAATTATCAACCAATAGCATAGCTCCCTTCAAAATCTTTAATATTGGGGGAAATAAACCAATTAATTTAAAATTCTATATACAGACAATTGAAAATGTACTTAAAAAAAAAGCAATAAAAATTTTTTTACCCATGCAATCAGGTGACGTGAAATATACACATGCAAATTTAAAAGAAATTAAAAATTGGATACAGTTTAAACCAAAAACAAACTTGAAAACAGGAATAAAATATTTTGTAAATTGGTATAAAAATTATTACAAAATATAAATTTTGAAACTAATATGCTTGCAAAAATTATTATAAAATATAAATTTACACATACATACCAATTAGAATTCTTGGAGGAAAAATTGTACTAAATATGACTAAAGATCTAAAAACTATAGCAATAATAATGGCAAGAGGTGGCTCCAAAGGTTTGCCAAAAAAAAATGTTAAACTTTTAAATGACAAACCTTTAATTGCGTATTCGATTGAAGATGCAATTAATTCAGGCGTTTGTGACACTGTTTTAGTCACAAGTGATGATGATGAAATTATTGAAATATCAAAAAAGTATGGTGCAACTGTATCATTTAAAAGACCAACTAAATTAGCTGGAGACTCCATCCCCCCTGAACCAGTTATTCAACATGCATTAATAGAGCATGAAAAAATCACTAAAACAAAATTTGATATTGTCGTTTACCTTCAGCCAACTGATATTTTTAGGCCAAAAAATGTAATAAGCGAATGTGTAAAAAGAATTAAGAATAACCCAAATTTAGATACAGTTTTTTCTGGATATAAAACTCATAAACATTTTTGGCAAAAAAGTGAAGATGGATCTTTTAAAAGAATTACAGATGGAACGTATGATGCAAGGCAAAAAAGAGGAGATAACATTACTTTTAGAGAAGACCAAGGTATAGCTTGTGCATTTAAGTCCAACCTAATTAGAGACAAGGGTATAAGAGTTGGAGCTAATGTAGATATTGTTGAGAATGAAGATTTTAGAACTTCTGTTGATATACATTATGACTTTGATTTTTCTTTGGCAGAGAGCTTGAAGCTAAAAGAAAGTGATGCTCAAAATACATCAAGAGATGAATTTTTAGGAAAAAATTCAAAATTTTGGACTCAAAGTATTAGAAATGGATATATAAGAGCCCATTTAATTTTTGCAATGCATGAAACTGGTGTTTTTGATTCTTTAAAAAAAGAAAAGAGTTTAAGTAGTGAAGAAATTGCCACCAAAAATAATTTAAATCCATTTTTGTTAAAGGGGGTGCTAAATTTTTTGTATCACTCCGATAAAATTTTATCAAAAAAAAAAGAAAAGTTTAGCTTTACTAAATTTGGCTTAGATAATTTATTTACTGACGCTCTTTTGACAATGTCTTTTGGAGCTGTCGGAGCTTATTCATGTATTTTAACAGAATTAGTACCTTCCTTAAGAAATGAAAATAAATATGGAGTTGACTATATTAGACCAGGGGATTTAATCGCCAAAGGTAGTTATTATACTGGCAGGAAAAACTATCCTTGGGTAGTTGAAAATATGAAAAAACTAGGCATTAAAAAAGTTGCAGATTTAGGATGTGGATCTGCAGATGTCTTGATAAGTCTGTGTGAGCAAGATAAAAATTTATCTGGCGTAGGAGTTGATCTATCAAACAAAGCGTTAGAAGAAGCAAAGGAAAGAATCCTAATTAAAGGATTAGATAAAAGAATATCTCTAGTACAAGGGGATTTGTATAAGCCAGAAACGTTTTCAAAAAAACTAAAAGATGTAGATGCTTTCAATGCAATAATGGTTATGCATGAATTTTTACGAGATGGTAAAGAAAAAGTTACTCAAATGTTCAAAGATATGAAAAAAGAATTTAAGGGAAAGTATTTTTTCTTAGGAGAATTTGATTGTGTAGATGATGAAGAATATCAAAAAATGCCCTATCCTGACAGAATACATTTTTTGTTTTACCAGCATGTTATACACCCATTGACTTGGCAAGGCTTAGGCTTCAAGGAGGATTGGTTAGAAATTTTTGATAATGCTGGAATAGAAGTGGTTAAGATTGAAGATAAACTTAACTTTAGGTTAATACAATTTATATTAAAATTTTAAAGACAGTGAAAAATAAAAAAAATTAAAATGATTATTTTTAGAATTGACCTAGGACATAAATATGGTTTGGGTCATTATTCTAGAATCAAATCATTAATTAAACACTTAGACTTAAAAAGATATAAAATTGTAATTGATAAATTTTCTGATGGTTCTTTTTTAACACAAGAAGATAATAAAATTATATCACTTTATCAAAAAGATAAAACTTTTAAAAATGAATTAGAAGATTCAAAATTATTTATTAATTTACTAAAAACTAGATATAAAAATTCAATAATTATAAAAGATAGTTATAGATTAAATTATAAGTGGGAAAAAAATATTAAAAAATATTGTAAAAAAATAATTTCAATTGATGACTCAATTGAAAATAATCATTGCTCAGATATTTATATAAATCACAATCCAGCCTTTTCAAATAAAAACATTGAATTAATTAAAAAACTAAAAATTAAAAATAAAAAAAAATGTAATTTTCTATTAGGACCAGATTATGCTCTTTTTGATACAACTTTTAAAAAAACAAAAATAGTAAATTCAGACTTTGTTTTTTATAATGGTGGTTCTGGTGATATGATCCTTTATAAAAAAACTATTGCGGAACTAAATAAAATTAAAAAATTTAAGATTACATTAATTATTGGACCATATGTGAGGGATTATAAAAAAGTTTGTAAAAAGTATAAAAATTTTAAAAATATAAATATAATTTATAAACCTGAAAATATATTAAATATATTAAGACGTACTAAGGTTTTCATATCTTCAGCAGGTATATCAATGTTTGAGTCTTCCTATTTAAAATTACCAACTTTATTATTTAAAATGAACAAGAATCAAAATTTACCTTCTTTTCATTATGAAAAATTAGGACATTTTTTTTGTTTAGAAAAAAAGGATTTGAAATTATCAAAGAAAATTGCAAATTTAATTTATCTAATGTTAAATAATAGACATCAAATACAAAACATGATGTCAGGCTCAATTATTAATATAAATAGTATTAAAAAAAATTTTATTACAAAATTTAAAAATTTAAAATGAAAAAATTAACAACACTGAAGATTAATGATAAAATTATAAATCGATACTTAAATTTTAAAAATTTTAAAGTAAACAGAGAGTACTCTTCTAGTAAAAAAGTAATTAAAAAGATTGATCATTATCTTTGGTGGTTTCAAAAACAAAAACAAAGAGAATCTTTTTTAATTTTTGAGAAAAAAAAGTTAATTTTTATTTCAACTTCTGATCACTTTAAATTTAGAAACTACAATTTAATTCACTCTGGCCTTATAAGTTGTCTTCCAGAAACCAATCTATTTGATCTTTTGAAAGCAATAAAAACTCAAAATATTTATTTAGATAAACAAAAAAATAAACATTGTTTCATTAGTTTTGATAAAAAAAGCAGGGTTTTAACCCGTCATTGGAAATATTTTGGTTATTCACTGTTGGAAAATAATAATATTTTTTATAAGTATGTAAAAAAATTACTTAAAATTAGAAAAAACTATCAAATTGCCTATAAAAAAATATCATAATGACTACAAATAAAAATTTTAAAATTGGATCTAAATTAATTGGAGATAAACACAGATGTTTAATAGTTGCTGAAATTTCTGCAAATCATAACAATAATTTTAATATAGTAAAAAAACTCATTAATTCTGCAAAAAAAAATGGCGCAGATTTAATCAAGATCCAAACTTACACAGCCGATACACTGACTATCAAATCTAACAGAAAAGATTTTCAAATAAAAAAAAAGAATCCTTGGAGCAAGAGTAAAAATTTTTGGACATTGTACAATAAGGCCGAAACTTCAAAGGAATTGACAGCTAAGATTTTTAAGTACTCTAGGTCAATTGGTATTGAGATATTTTCTAGCCCATTTGATATTAATGCCGTTGATTTTTTAGAAAAACTTAACTGTCCCGCATACAAGATACCCTCTCCGGAGATAACTCATATTCCCATGATTGAAAGAGTGGCAAAAACAAAAAAACCTATTATTTTATCACTAGGTTTAGCAAATGTAGAAGACATCGAGCTGGCTTTGAAGACAATAAAAAAAAATGGAAATAATAAAATTATATTATTACAATGTGTTTCTTCTTACCCCGCTCCAATAAATGAGCAAAATATCAAGTCTATTTTTGAAATTAAAAAAAAATTTAAAACTCTAAGCGGACTATCTGATCATACCAAAGGATATGTTGCACCTGTATCAGCTGTTGTGATGGGTGCTAAGCTAATAGAAAAACACTTTAATATTCTAAACAATAAGACAGTAGATTCCTTTTTTTCTTCAAATGAAAAAGAATTTAAAAAAATGTCAGAAAATATTAGATTAGCAGAAGCTTCATTGGGAAGTGGAAAAATAGAAATATCTAAAAGCTCGAAAGAAAATTACAACACAAGAAGATCTATTTATGTTTCTAAAAATATTTTTAATGGCGATACTATTTCTGAAAATAATATTAAAATTGTAAGACCAGGGCATGGACTGCATCCAAAATTTTATAATTATGTTTTGAATAAAAAATCTAATACTAATTTAAAAATTGGTGATCGATTTAAACTCAAATATGTCAATAAAAATTAATTTTTTTTTAAATAAATTTAATAAATTTAAAAAAAATAAAGCACTTATTTTAGAAAATGGAAAATGTTTTACGTATAAAAGTTTAATTTTAAATTTTAAAAAAATTTCAAAATTTTTACCTAAACAAAAAAAACTGATATTTTTACTAGGTCAGAATAATTTAGAAACTATTGCTGGATACATTTCTTTCATTAATAAAGGACACACTGTTGCTCTTTTAGACTATAAAATAAACGATTATTTTTTAAATAAATTGATTTTACTTTATAAGCCTAGCTATATATTTTGTGAAAAAACTAAACTCAAAAAAAATATTTTAACTCCTATCCTTACATTCAAGTCATATGTCTTATTTCGTAATAAAAAAAATCCAAATTATATTCTGCATGAAGACTTAATGTTGTTAATGTCAACTTCGGGTTCGACGGGTTCACCAAAATTGGTAAAACAATCATATTCAAATGTTGCTTCTAACACAGATAATATTATTAAATATTTAAAAATTAAGAGCAAAGATATAACAATTACTTCACTACCGATTTCTTATGTTTACGGATTGTCAGTTGTAAATACTCACTTACTTAAGGGAGCTAAAATTGTTTTAACAAATAAGAGCATGGTAGAAAAAAACTTTTGGGAATTGATAAAAAAATTTAAAGTTAATAACTTTTCGGGTGTTCCATACAATTATTCGATTATAGAAAAAATTTTTAAAATGGGAGTCCCACCTTCTATTGAGTACACCACTCAAGCAGGAGGTAAAATGAATCACTTGTTAATAAAAAATGTAATACAAATTTATAAAAAGTATAAGGTTAAGTTTTTTCAGATGTATGGTGCTGCAGAAGCAACTTCAAGAATGTCTTACCTTGACTGGAAATACGCTGCTAAAAAAGTCGGTAGTATAGGAAAGCCTATACCAGGAGGAAAATTTCATCTAGTAGATAGTAAAGAAAAAAAAATCACAAAAAATTTTACAAATGGTGAGCTTGTTTATCAAGGAAAAAATGTTTTTATGGGTTATGCGAAAAATATTAAAGACTTGTCCGCTCCAAGAATAAACCAAGATCTTTTAAAAACAGGGGATATTGCTTATAAAGATAAAAATGGATTTTATTTTATTGTTGGAAGAAAAAATCGTTATTGTAAAATTTACGGTGTGAGAGTTAATTTATCTGAATTAGAATCTCTTCTTTTTGAAAGAGGCGTAGACTCAATTATGAAAGAGGGTGATGAAAATCAAATTCTTGTTTATACAAAAAATATATTTAAAGCAAAAAAAAAACTAAAGTATATTTCCAAACTAACATCCATTAATTTAAATGTTTTTATAGTTAAAGCGTTTTCAAAAAAGAATTTAACAAATAATTTAAAATATAAGCTATAATTTAAAATGCAATTTTTAAACCACCTAATAAATCAAAATGCTTTCTCACTAGACTCTCATTCAAAGTCTAAATTTTTTATAAAATATATAAATTTTTTAACTTCCTATCATTATAAGAGGTCAAATTTATATAAAGATTATTTAAAAGGAATAAATTATAAATTAAAAAAAAAAAATAGAAATTTAGATGAAATTCCCTTTTTACCAGTTAGACTTTTTAAAGATTTTGATTTTTTAAGTATAAAAAAAACAGAAATCTATAAAACTCTTTTTTCATCTGGAACAACTTCAAATAAGGTCTCTAAAATTTATATAGATAAAAATAATGCATTAAATCAAATGAAAGTTTTGCAAAAAATTTTTAATAATTTAATTGGAAATTCTAGACTCCCAATGCTTGTGATAGATAAAGAAAATACTAAATTAGATAGAAAAAGTTTTAATGCTAGCGCGGCTGCAGTAAGTGGTTTTTCGATGTTTGCAAATAAGATTGTCTATCTTCTTGATCAAGAAAATAATATTGACTATAAAAAATTGAATAATTTCTTAAAACAAAATATTAATAATAAATTTTTAATATTTGGATTCACATCTAATATTTATTTAAATTTAATTAAAAAAATAAATCCTGAAAAATTATATTCAAAAAATCTCTCTAATACTTTTTTAATCCATGGAGGAGGATGGAAAAAAATGGAAGAAAAAAAAATAAACCGTACACAATTTAATTTTCAGTTAAAGAAAAAACTAGGTATTAAAAGTGTAAGAAACTACTATGGTCTAGTGGAGCAAATAGGTTCAATTTTTTTTGAATGCAAATGTGGATACTTTATTGCTTCAAACTATTCAGACATAATTATTAGAGATGAAAATTTAAAAATATCAAAAAAAGGAAAAACTGGTTTAGTGCAATTATTATCTTTGTTGCCATCAAGCTATCCAGGGCATAGTATTTTAACTGAGGACATTGGTGAGATAATTGACGACCATAAATGCAATTGTTTTGGACATGGAAAAAGATTTCTAATTCATGGAAGACTTAAAAATGCCGAACTTAGAGGTTGTAGCAATATTTAACTATGAATAAAAATTCACAAATTGAGCATCTAGTTGGAAAAAAAGCTAAATTAAATATAACTTATGAACCGTTTAGTTTCCAAATTTTAAATTTTTTAAATGATTTATCTATTTCATTAGATAATAATTTCAATAATAAAAATTACCCTGACCTAAAAGCGCTATCTTTTTTCTGCAGAAAAAATAATATTCTTAGTTTAAAAAATAAACATCATAACAAAGAGTCTACAAGATTTGGTCTTGGCTTATTGTTTCATGTTACACCATCAAATATTCCTACAAATTTTGCTTATTCTCTAATATTTGGATTAATTACTGGAAATTCAAATATCGTAAAAGTTCCTTCAAAAAAATTTGAAGAAATAAATATAATTTGTGAGGCGTTTAATAAAGTTTTAAAAAAGAAAAAATATAATAAAATAAAAGATATGATTGCTGTTCTAAGATATGAAAGTGGTAATGAACTAGTAACTAAAAAGTATTCCCTTATGTGTGATGCAAGACTCATTTGGGGTGGTGATCAAACAATTAATGATATTAAAAAATTCAATACCAAACCAAAAAATATTGATATCCCTTTTTCTGATCGGTATTCAATATCTCTTATTAATTCTGATAAAATATTAAAACTATCTAATAATGATTTATCAAATTTAGTTAGAAATTTTTACAATGATACTTACGCAGTAGACCAAAATGCTTGTTCATCGCCTCATTTAATTTTATGGAGCGGAAAAGCTAAAAGCCAATCTAAAAAAAGATTTTGGTCACAATTAAATGATTCAATAAAAAAAAGATATACCTCACCATTGATATCAACTGTTGATAGCTATTCTAGACTTGTTAAAGAAATTATTAAGAATAAGAATATACACTCTTACAAAAGCTTTAGTAAATCTCTGTATGTTGTTACTTTAAAAAAAATTATTCCTAATCTTTTTCTTGACAAAACTAAATGGGGTTTTTTCTTCGAATGTGATATAAAAAATCTTGATAGCTTGTCTCACGTAACTAATAAAGGATTACAAACATTAACATATTTTGGTTATGAAAAAAAATTTCTTAAAAATTATTTTTCTAAAAGAAATTTTAATGGTATTGATAGAATAGTTCCATTTGGACAAGCTTTGAACATAAATTTAATTTGGGATGGGTATGATTTAACAAAAATTTTGTCAAGAGAAATTGAAATAAAATAAATTATGAAGTTAAATAGAAAACAAATTATTAAGATACAAAAAAATAGAGATCCATATCTTTTAATAGATTATGCAACAAAAGTTGTACCGGGTAAAAAAGTTGAGGGCTATAAGTTTTTAAAAAAAAATGAGTGGTTTTTTAAAGTTCATTGGAAAGGAGACCCCAATATGCCGGGAATGCTTCAAGTAGAGGCAATGGTTCAAATGTCATCATTAATAATTTTCACTTTACCTAATATGAGTGGAAAAATATTATATCTTACAAATTCAAATAATATTAAATTCTTTAAAAAAATTATTCCAGGAGATAAATTGAAAATTTTTTCTAAATTAGTGTCCGACAAAAGAGGTTTGTATAAGTTTGAGTCAGAGGGGTATGTTAAAAAAAAGATAGCTTGCAAAGCAGAATTTACCCTTATTTTATCAGGTTTATCTGTAATGAGACCGAATAAATAAAATAATTAATTTTTAATTTTTGTATGATTGTATACAAGTATATAAAAATATAATATATCGAAACAATTATGGCTGTCCCATCCTCATGGTTTAAAAATCCAAGACTAGTTAAAAAAATAAAGCATTTTCATGATCATTTAAAAAAAAATGATGGCAAAATTGGTACTTATCACAGAGGAATTGAATTAAATTACAATAATGCATGTAATTTGAGATGTAAATATTGTTTTACTAACTCACCTAAGGGAGACCATGTAAAAGATTTTTTACCTATTTCCAAAATTAAAGAAATTGCTGATGAGGCTGATGAATTAGGTTTTATAGAATGGGATCTGCAGGGAGGTGAGTTGCTCTTATGGCCTGATAAGTTGTTTAATGTTTTAGACGCTATTAAACCTGAAAGATTTTATTTGTATTTGACTACTAATGGGTACAAAGCTGACAGGAAAATGATTAAAGAGCTAGCTAAGCATGGAGTTAGCAGGATGTCAGTTAGTATAGACAGCATGGATCCAAAGTTTCATGATGAGATGCGAGGAAGAAAAGATTCTTGGAGAAGAGCGATGCAGGCCTTAGAATACATTCAAGAGGCCGGCATGGATCCATATCTTAACGTCACTGTAGGCCACTATAATGCGAAAAGTGAGGACTTAAAATTACTATTGGATTACTCAAAAAAGAAAAAATACAGGACTCTTGTTAACGTAGCATGCCCCTCTGGAATGTGGAATCAAGTTCACGATGTAATATGTGATGATAAAGATGTTGAGCACGTTAGGCAATTAAGAAAAGAGTATAAAAATTTAAATAGAAACTTATGGAATCCTTTTGATAAAAATTATGAAAAAATTATGGGATGTACAACAGTAAATAGAATTTATATTACTTCAATTGGAGATGTTTTAGCTTGCCCTTATGTTCACATAAAAATTGGAAATGTTTTTAAAAATACGATTAAAGAAATTACTGATTATGGTTTTAGAATAAAACATTTCAGAAATTATAGTGAAAAGTGTTTAGCAGGTGAAGACTTAAATTTTATAAAAAAATTCAATTCAACACCCGGAAAAACAATTTTTAAGCCTGTCGAAGCTGGTGAAATATTCTCTAAAGAAGACTTTGTTGATTGATAGATTGTAGAATTAGCGGATGCATTCAAATTCATTAAAAAATAAAAATGTTATAATTACAGGTTGCAACAAAGGAATTGGAAAAGCAACGTTAGAAGATTTTGCCAAAAATGGTGCAAATATATTTGCTTGTGTGAGAAACATCTCAAATGAATTTAAAATTTTTATAATAAAACTTAAAAAAAAATATAAAATAAATATTGAAGTAATAAAGTTAGATTTGTCAAACACATCAAGCATTTCAAAATCTGTAGACCAAATATATAAAATAAATAGAAATATAGACATTTTGGTAAATAATGCTGGAATGTTATTTAATTCTTTATTTTTAATGACTTCTGAAAAAAAGCTACATGAAATGTTTCAAGTTAATTATTTTTCACAAATTTTTCTTACTCAAATTATTTCAAAAGGTATGATTAAGAATAAATCAGGAAGTATTGTTTTTGTTGCTTCTACTTCTGGAATAAATGGTGATTTTGGAAGATTTGCATATTCTAGTTCAAAAGCAGCAGTTCTATCTGCAGTAAAAACTCTTTCTAAAGAACTTTCTAATTATAATATTAGAGTTAATGCAGTTTCACCTGGTTTAACAGAAACTGATTTAATGCTTTCTAATACTAAAAAAGAAGTTATCGAATCTGAAATTAAAAAAATTTCTTTGAAAAGGATAGCTAATGCAAAGGAAATCGCTAATGTAATAGTATTTTTAGCATCTCAAAAATCCTCTTACATCAATGGCCAGAATATAATAATTGATGGTGGGTATTTATGAAAATTATAAAGCTAAAAAACTTTGCAAAAAATATAAGAAAAAATATTATTTATACTGCTTTCAAAGCTGGCTCTAAAAGTGCACATATTGGAGGCGCGCTTTCCACAGCAGATATTATTGCAGTTCTTTACTCAGACTTTATTAAAATAAAAAAATTGAAAACAATTGATGAAAATAGAGATAGATTTATTTTAAGCAAAGGACATGCGTGTTTAGCTTTATACGCAGCATTAGTTGAAAAAAAATTACTAAAAAAAAAGGATCTTGAGACCTTCGAGTCCGATGGGAGTAAATTGTTGGGTCACCCAATCATTGATAAACTTTCTGGAATTGAATTTTCAACTGGAAGCTTGGGTATGGGATTATCACTCGGGGTTGGAGTAGCATTAGCAGCAAAAAAAAAAGAAAAAAAATATAAAACTTATGTAATCATTGGAGATGGAGAATGCAACGAGGGAGCGATTTGGGAAACAGTCTTATCTGCCAGTCATTTTAAACTTGATAATATGACAATAATTGTAGATAGAAACAACTACCAACAAACTGGTAAAAATTCAGAAATTATGAATTTAAAAAATTTAAAAAGCAAATTTACTAGTTTCGGTTGTGAAACTTTTGAAATCGATGGGCATAATTTACAAAAGATTCATTCTATTTTATCTAAAAAAAATAGGAGTAAAAAACCGAGGGTAATTGTAGCAAACACTATAAAAGGTAAAGGTTTTAAATTATTTGAAGATAATAATAGCTGGCATCACTCAGTTATAACAAAATCTATTTATAAAGATATTCTAAAGGATTTATAATTTAATGAGTGCTCAAAATAATATAAAGCTTTGGTCAAATTTGGGTATGAGAGCAACTTTTGGTTTAATTGCTCTAGAATTAGCAAAACAACATCCTGAGTTAATAATTACAACATCTGATGTATCCACATCTGCTGGATTGGGTAGATATAAAAATCAATATCCAGATAAATATATAGATGTTGGGATAGCTGAGCAAAACTTAATTGGTGTTTCTGCAGGTTTATCTAGTGAAGGATTTAAAGTTATATCTACCACTTTTTCACCATTTCAAACTTTAAGATGCTGTGAACAAATTAAAGTTAATTTAGGTTATATGAAACACAAAGTTTGCATGGTAGGTTTAGCCAGTGGTTTAGTCCTAGGAAATTTAGGGTTTACTCATTGTAGTATTGAAGATGTTGGTACTTTAAGATCTATACCAAATATCACAATAATAGCACCATCTGACCCTTTTGAATTATTTAAAGCATTAAAAGCAGCAATAGAATTTAAAAATTCAGTTTATATAAGATTAACTGCGGGGTCTAATACCAATATTATTAATAGTAAAGATTATGATTTTAAAATCGGTAAAGCTATAGAGATACTTCCCGGAAAAGACGTAGCAATAATTGGTTGTGGAAATATTTTGGGCAATTGTCTAACGGCTGCATCTGCATTAAAAGAAAAAAATATTGATTGTTCGGTGGTAAATATGCACACTATTAAACCAATAGATGAAGAGAAAATAAAAAAAATTTCTGAGAATTATAAGCTAGTTGTGACAGTTGAAGAGCATAATATAATCGGAGGATTAGGTAGCGCTGTTGCTGAAGTTTTATCTGGCACAAAAAGTAATTGCAAATTAGTAAGAGTTGGAGTCAATGATTTTTATTCACATGGTGGCAGCTATGAATATTTAAAAAATATTTATGGATTATCTTCAGAAAAAATTGTAGAGACAGTTGTTTCAAACTTAAATAAATAATGAAAAATAAAGATAAATATATCGATATTTTTATCGAGTCTCTGTCAATTGATAAAAAAAAATTTAATGAAAAATTAAAGTATAATGATATCCCTGAATGGGATTCGATAAATCATATGACGTTAATGTCAGGGCTAGAAGAAGGCTTTAATATTTCAATGGATTCTGACGATATAATAGATTTTAGTTCATTTAAAAAAGGAATACAGATTTTAAAGAAGTATAAGATTAGCTAAAAATAATTGATTGACTTTTTGCTTTATTTGTGAAAATTTGTTCAAGTATTGAACAATAACTAAATTTAAACTATATGAAAAATTACAATTTATCCGAAATCAAAAATAAACTATCTTCGGTAGATCAAATGATTGTGCTTTTTGGAGCAGGAGATATTGGTGAATTATCAAGTTACGCTCTAACTAAACTTGGTTTGAAAGTTAATTATTTTTGTGACAACGATACTGACAAGCATGGAACAGAGCGATTTGGAATTAAAGTTTTATCATTTGAAGAGCTTGTAAAATTAAAGAAAGATACAAATATTTTTATAAGTAATAATTACTACTCTACTATAAGTGTTGAACTTAGAAGCCATGGATTCACAAACTTTTATGACTGCGTTGAACTTTTAAATAAAACAGATTTTACAGATAAACAGTTTGAGTCTTTACATACTTTAAAGATCGATAGAAGAATTGAGTATTATAAGAATATGTGTCTTAAAGATGAATATAATGCATCTCGAGCGTTACATATAAAAAATCTTGATGTTCAAATTACAGAAAGATGCTCATTAAAATGTACTAACTGCTCTAATCTCATGCAGTTTTATGAAAAACCAGTTAATGAAGATCTAGATCTTTTATTCTCTTCACTAGATAGATTTATGGATTCTATAAATGAAATTGATGAGTTTAGAGTTTTAGGTGGAGATCCTTTTATGAACAAAGACATGCATAAAGTTGTCAATAAGCTAGTAAGCTATGAGAAGGCAGGAAAAGTGATTGTTTATACTAATGGAAAAATTATCCCTAAAGGACCAAATTTAGAATGCTTGAAAAATGAAAAGGTAATATTAGATATGACAAATTATGGAATTGTTTCAAATAATGCTCAAGCAATAATCAAAGTTTGTGAAGATAATAATATTAAATACTCAGAAAGTGTAACAACAGTTTGGCAGGACTGTGGAGAGATTTTACCATTTCAAAAAAGGACAGAAGAAGAGAAAAAAAGAAAATTTATAGATTGTTGCAATAGCGATACATTAAGTTTACTAAAAGGTAAGCTTTACAGATGCCCATTTTCTGCTAATGCAGAAAATTTAAATGCAGTTCCAAAGAATAAAGAGGATCAAGTAGATTTAAGTGATCCAAAAGTTACTACGGCAGATTTAAAAGTCAAAATAAAAAATGTTGTATATGATAAAGAATACATTTCAGCATGTGATTTTTGTAATGGTAGAGACTATACAGTTAAAAAAATTAAAGCAGCTGTCCAGACAAAAAAACCATTGCCTTATGTAAGAGTTTGATTTTTTCTCAAATAATAGAGTAAAATAATTTATTAATGGGACTCTTATTTAGCATTATAATTCCAGTTCACAACTCAGAAAAATATCTTTCAGAATCTCTCAAAAGTGTACTTGGTCAAACTTATTCCAAAAAAAAATATGAAATAATTATTGTGGATGACTATTCCACGGATGGCTCTGAAAAAATTATTAAAAATTTTAAGAGAAAATTTAAAAACATCAAAGTAGTAAACAACAAAATGAATAAAAAAGTTTCATATAGTAGAAATATAGGAATAAAAAATGCCAAGGGAAGATATATAGTTTTTTTAGATAGTGATGATCAATTGAAAAAATATTCTCTATCCAATATTGAAAGTATACTACAAAGGAAAGAACATGATCTAATATTATGTCTAGAGTTTAAGTCTAACAAATGGAAAATAAATCCTAGTAAAGTCAAACAATTAAAAGATGTTAATTCTTTTATAGATTATGAAAATAAAAAAAACTTTTATAATCCAAATTGTTGGAACATGATTATAAAAAGATCTTTTTTATTAAGAAAAAAAATTCTTTTTAAAAAAATTGATATTTTTGAAGATCAGGTTTTTTGTATAGAAGTTTTGTTGAATGCTGACCTTTTAAAGATAATCCCAGGCACTTTTTACAATTATATACAAAGACCTTTTAGTTTATCTAGAAAAACAAATATTTTAGCACTTAATTCTTGTCTACACGCTCTAATCAATTTTTACTATTTAACTAAGAAATTTAATTTAACAAAAAATAGAATTGTTTTTGTAAAAAAAAGAATAAATTTTATTCTAAATAATATAAATAAATATATAGCGAGTAGTTCATTACTACAAATAAAAAAAATCTCAAATGAATATAAAAAATTTTCTAAGAAAATTAATATAAAAGATAAAATTTTTTATAATAATTTTTTTTCTTTTCGTAATATGTCTAGTATTAAAAAAAGGATAACACTTAAAGTAATAAATTATGATTATAGTAATTATGATAAAATTTTTATTTTTGGTTTTGGTGTTAGTGGAAGAACTATTTTTCACATTTTAGAAAATCAAAATATGAAAATAGACGGTTTTATAGACAATGATAAAAATTTTATGAATAGTGAGTATTTTAAAAAAAGAATTATAAACCCAGAATATTTAACGTTAATAAATGTGAAAAGACACAATGTTCTTGTGATTATATCTCAAACTGAAAAAAGTATTTCTAAGGCAATGACAAAACAATTAATCGAACATGGTTTGAAGAAAAAGAATATTAAGATTATGAATATTTCTTAAGAAAAAATTTTTTTTTAGTATTTAAGTCTCTCTTTAAAATATCATAACCCTTTTTAATATCCAGTAAATCAAAGTTTACATCATGGAATATTTCTTTTTGAATAATTTTTTTCTTAAGTAATTCAGTGTGAAATTCTCTCTTTAAAAAAACTCTGTATTTAAGTTTTAAATCATGAGCATAAAATTTTATTTTCAATTCTTTTTTTATGTTTTTGCTATCAGAATAAAACCCTTCAAATTCTTTAATATATCTATATTTAACTTTGGCAGCTTGCTCCACTACATGATGAAAAGGGAAGCCGATAAATAAAGTTTCTTTAGGGTCCTTAAAATAATAGTCTATAAATAAATTTTTTCCTTTATTTTTTATTAAATATCCAAAAGGCGAATTTAAGTTAAAGCAGTCATTATGCTTTTGATCACAAATTTTTTTTTTATCTTTTCCAGTAACAGCAAATGAATAAATTGGATTAAAACTTCTTAAAAAATCTTTTCTTTTTAAAGCTATGTTTCCTAGAGACCCAGAATGAGAAGGGGATTTATCTGGAGAAAAAATTTTTCCCCTAAAGAAATCCCAATTGAAAGTAGGTATTAATAAAGTTCCATTTTTTCCAATTTTTTCTTTTAAGATATCAATTAAATTGTTTGGATCAAAATTTATTTCATTTTTTTTAGATTTTATTAAGAGTCTTAAAAGATCTGATGAAAGTAAAATTTTGTCGCCTTTATTAATTTTAAATTTATTTAGTAATGTTTCAAGATTCATATACTACAATTTTATAACAAACTGTAATCTGCAGTATAAGGAATGGCTAATGGGCTATTAGGATCTTTTAGAAACGGAGTTTTTTTTATTGAGTTGAATCTTATAAGATAAACCCATCGGCATTTTTTTTTGTTAAGATTTGGTAGCGTTCCGTGAAAGAGATAGTTGTGAAATATTACAGCATCACCAGCATTTAACTTTATATAACGAGATTTATACCTTTTAAGATCTGGTTTGCTAAAAAGTTTCTCTATAATTTTTTGTCTTCCATGACCTGCTGCTTTACCTTCTTTGTCATGACCTTTAAAAGGTACAAAACCCAGCTCATGTGTTTTTGGTCTAATATAAAGTCCACCAGTTTTTTTATTTAAATTTACCAAAGGCATATAAAAAAGAACAAGTTTGGTTGACATTTGACCTAACTCTTGATGCTGAGGTAAATAGTATGGATCTTTAGAATGATCTACTCTTATTTGGGATGATCCAACAAAAACTGTTTTTTCTTTTAAAATATTTTTAACTATATTTGTTATTTTTTTAGAATTTGAAATTGAATTTATACTGTCAAGATAAGTTATTGTTTCATAGAAACGTGACTTTAATTTAGGATTTTCTTTTTTTAATAAAAGGTATTTTTCATCAAGAGTTAAATTTTTTTTACCTGAAGTATTAATTGATCCTAAAGGAATGTCTATTAATTGATTTAATTGAAAAAATATTTTTTTCAACTCTGATTTGCTTAAAAAATTACGCAAAACAACAAAACCATTTTTTTTAAAATTTTTGCAGATATCTTTTGTATTCATTTTAAATTTAAATAAAATTATGATTAATTCTTTAAAATTACACTTTTGTTCAATAATTGTACAGTATAAGTATTAAGAAATGCATTAACTTTCAAGGAAATAGTGTTTGCCAGAAGAAATTAAAAAAAGTATAAGTTTGAAATTAACTACTTTAAAGAATTTAAAATGCCAATAGCCTCATCATTATTAAATAAACCTAGACTGTTAGAAAAACTTAGAAAGTTTTATGCTTATGTTCAAAAAAATGATGGTAAAGTTGGTCAAAAAACTAGGGGTATCGATTTAAATTTTAACAACGCATGTAATCTTAGATGCAAATACTGTTTTACTAACTCTCCAAAGGGAGATCACGTTAAAGAATATTTGGACATAAAAGCTATAAAAAGACTAGCGGATGAAGCTGATGAGTTAGGATATTTTGAGTTTGATTTACAAGGTGGAGAACTGCTTCTCCAACCAGATAAATTATTTGAAGTTCTAGAGGCAATTCGACCTGAGAGATTTTACATGTACTTAACAACTAATGGATTTTATTTAGATGAATCTATGGCAAAAAAATTAGCTGAATATAAAGTAAGTCGAGTATCAGTGAGTATTGATAGTATGGATGAAAAGATTCATGATGAAATCCGTGGAAGAAAAGAATCTTGGAAAAAAGCTATTGAAGCTTTAAAGCACGTTAAGAAAGCAGGAATGGATCCCTACTTAAATATTACAGTTGGTCATTACAATGCCAATACAGATCACTTTAAGCAATTATTAGATTACTCAAGAGATCAAAATTATAAAACTCTTTTGAATGTAGCTGTTCCATCAGGCATGTGGCAAAAAATGGATGACATTATATGTGATGATGAAGATAGAAAATATTTAAGAAAAATAAGAAAAGAATATAAAAATTTAGTTAGAAACATCTGGAATCCATTTGACCAAAGTCATGAAAAAATTTTAGGTTGCACTACAGTTAATAGAGTATACGTAACTCCTATAGGAGATGTGTTAGTGTGTCCATATGTGCATATCAAGATAGGAAATATTTTTGAGCAATCATTAAAAGAAATTATAGATCATGGTTTTAGCATAAAATATTTTAGAAACCACAGTGATCTCTGTTTGGCAGGAGAAGATAAAGAGTTTATAAAAAAATTTATGACAAAAGATGGACAAACAATATTTAATCCCGCTATATCAAAAGATATCTTCTCTCCAGAAGATTTTGTTAAATAATAATTATAAAAGATATTTTAAATTAATATGGAAAACCTAAAAAAATACCAAAACGTTTTTATCGAATCCCTAAACATTGATAGCAAAAAATTTAATCAGAAACTAAAATATAATGAAATACCCGAATGGGATTCCATCGGTCATATGACTTTAATCTCTAATTTAGAAACTACCTTCAAGATTTCAATAGATAATGACGATGTATTGGATTTTAGTTCTTTTAAAAAAGGAATGGAAATTCTCAAGAAATATAAAATTAACTAAAAATAGGTACTATCCGTTTGAGGCTTTGTGTGTATTTTCTAATGCTACAAATTTTCTTCTAGAAAAAGCAATACCATCAATGCTTATCAAATCTTCATAAGCTAATGAACCTATGTTATTTTCTTTCTTTGATAATAATCGTTTCACTATTTCAGCTAATGTTGCTTCTCCTTCACCTAATACACATAAATCTACATTAGGATCTTTTAGGACTTCTTTATAACTTGTAGTTGGATGAGGTCCTCCAGTAATTATCATTTTGTCATATCCATTCGAACGGATATTCTTAATTGCTCCATGAAAAAAATCTTTATGAAAAGTCATTGCACTAACGCCAATTAAATCTGGGTTAAATTTTTCTATAATATTATTAAGTTCATCATAACTATTAAAATCTACACTAGACTTAATAATTTTACCTCTTACTTTTTCTTTAAATTCTCTATTTAAATAAGATTGTAGAGCAATCAAACCTAAAGGTGGTTCTAATACATCATATTCACTTGAGTCTTTATCACTAGAAAAATGCGTCGATATATTTATCAATAAAATTTTCAATGCTTTATCGCTTTTTTTAATTGAACCTGCTGCAAAAGTATTTTTAATGTTTTTATCAAGATTTTCAATTATAACTTGATTTTCATTTAAACAGTCAATTTTTAATTCATCTTCTTTTATTCCTGCAATCTTTAAAACGTCTCTCAAACCTTTGACTCTTGAGGGGAAATAGCTTTTATATCTTTGATCAAGCTCATCTTCTGTAAAGTGCTTCATTTGAACTGGTAAAATTTTTAAAAGCCTTTCTTTATTCAAAACATATTCTTTTAAAAATCTTAATTTGTACCTATCAGTAAACTCTTTATTGAAAGGCAATGTATTTGTTACCATGTGATATGATTTATCAATAGATTCATTAATCGCATTTTTGCCAACACCATGTTCTAATGCAAACTTCTCTAGATCTGTTCCTGGAAAAATTCTAACTATATGTGTGTATGGAAAGTGAATCCATTTCATCGATAAAATAAAATCTAATGTCATCATGGCTTCTTCTTCTGTTTCAGTTGGAAAACCATGCATAGTATTCAATGTGGTAACTGCTTCTGGATACTGCTTGCAAATATATTCTAAATTTTCTCTAAACTTGGATATATTTAAGTTTTTTCTCATTACTTTTTGCATTCGTGAAGAAGCGGACTCCAGCGAAACATTTACTCCTACTGCACCACCCGCCATCATGGCGTCTATACTCTCTTTATCTAAAAGATCACCCTTTAGTGCTGTTGGAAAAAAAAAACTTAGATTTAAATTTTCTTTGTTTACTCTGTTAAAAAAATCAACAAAATCTTTTTTTTTAACGTTAAATATATCATCAATAAATTCTATTCTTTTTACACCAAGATCTGCAATCATTTTTACCTCTTCAAAAACAGAATCTACTGATCTTCTAAAATGATGAAGTGTAGTTTTATAAACATCGCAATAAAAACATCTATAAGGACACCCTCTTGTTGCTTGAATTGCCATAGAATATTTGACTCCAGCATGTCCAATTCGGTTATTATAATTTTTATAGTTAACTAAAGATCTGTCATATACTGGCAGGCTATCCAGGCTATTAAACTGCGCTCTAGTTTTTGTAACATGTATTTTTTCTTCCATACTAGGCTTTATATATATTTAAAATGCCTATAAATGCAATGCTTTTCAAATGATTGACAATATGATACCTTTTTATCTACTAAAATGCATGGTGGGAAATCAATGTTAATTCCATTGGCTGTACCTGCAACCGTAAAGTCGGAGCGCCACCTAGTAAAGACCGCTGTTGAATGAAGGCCAGGAAAAGTCTAATTCTGCAATGAAAAATTGGCATCGGCATATTATTAACAAGATGCATTAAAAATGCATCTAACTAAATAGGTCGAAATGAAAAAATTATTTTTAATATTAACATCTGTATTAATTTATTTACCTTTAGAAAGTAAAGAATTAGAAAATTGTGAGTGGAAAAATAAAATTGGAACACCTTGTTTAACTATCTTTTCTGCTCCTAATACATCCGAAATATCAGAAGGAAGTTTAGGTAAAACAGTCATAACAAAAAAACAAATGCGAGATTCTGGATACACAGATATAAGAAGTGTTTTAGAATACGTTGCAGGTGTAGATGTGTATAGTGATGGACCAACTGGTCAAAAAACTTCAGTATTCATGAGAGGAACAAATTCAAATCACACATTAGTTTTATTGAATGGAATACCCATCAATGACCAAGGTTCTCCAAAAGTAATGTTTGATTTTGGTTATGATTTTCTGCAAGGATTACAACAAATAGAAATTTATAAAGGTGCTAGTGGAGCCATCTTTGGACCTGCAGCAATTGGTGGGGCAATAAATTTTGTTACCGCTATTGATTATGAAAATAGTGCTTCATTCAGTGCTACTGATAAACGTAATAATTCATTGAGTGGAAATTATACTTATATTACTGATAGCGGTTGGCACCACAATGTTAAAGGTGGAACTTCTCAAGCTGAGGATGTGACTGCTACTAATGCCAAACCAGATCTTGATGGAATGAAAAATTTATCTCTAAACTATAATAGTCAAAAATTCCTATCTGATACCTTAAAATTTAAGGGGACTGGCTACTTAAGAAAAACAAATACTGGATATGATAAATCTGCAGATGAACAGGCTAGAGGTGTAAATATTATGTATGCGCTACAATCAGGCCTGGAAAACAAAACAGACAATAAACTTGATTCCTTAACTTCGCATGTTCATGTTTATGATCGATATTATGATGAGGCTGAAAAAAATAAATATTACTCACAGTCTTATACCCTAAAAGCTGAACGAAAAGTCAGCTTGTCGGATAATTTATCTTATGGATTTGGGAGTGACTACAATTATAATAAGGGAGATTTTAAGATATCAGGAACTTATGGTAGTGATGCTAAAGGACATTCTGATGACCTAGGTGTTTTTTCAAATGCTGGTTACAAACTTGATGATACAACCACTTTATCCGCACACACTAGGGGTGATTCTCATAAATATAGTGGAGAGAACATCACTTACAGATTAAATGCTACTAAACTAATCGATAAACTTACGTTAAGCTTGTCTGAGTCGACGGGTGTAAGACATCCAGATTTATATGTTCTACATGGTGGAAATGCTGGTTCTAGTTATTACAATGGGTCTTTTAAAGCTATGGCAACGACAAAACCAGAAACCAGTAAAACACGGGAGCTTTCAGCTCAATATAATTTGTCTGAAAATATTTCTTTTGGATCAACGGCTTATAGAGGATCGATTTCAGATGTTTTAAATCGTAGTGACAGTAGTGGAGGTTATAATGAAACACTTGATATAGAACAGGAGGGTTTAGAGAGTAGTTTTACTTATAAAGATGATATTCAAAGACTTTCTCTATCGAATACATTTTCTAAAAGTTACACTGATAAAGGAGTGCCTCAACAAAGAAGACCGGAACAACAATATGGAATTAATTATAACGCTAAATTGAAATCAAATTATATTGGTTCATACGGTATAAATATTAACTATAGACATGTTGGTAAAGTCGAAGACTGGGTCGGTACGAATAAGGCACCGGGGTCGGTTTTGGGTAAAGCTGACAGCACAGACATAGTGAACGCATCTGTTTCGAAAGAGTTATTTGGGATGGAGTGGGCTTTAAGAGTTAAAAATCTAACTGATGAGTACTATCAAAAACCTTATGGATATAATCAAATAGGTAGAAAATTTAAACTATCTCTTAGATCAAAATATTGATAGTTTATAACTATAGCTTATGAAAAGAAACTTAGTTATATCCGTTGGAATATTTTTATCTCTTGCAGCTAGTAGATTTATTCCACATCCACCAAATTTTACCAGCCTAATTGCATTAAGTTTTTATGTTCCGGTAATTTTAGGAATAAGATTTTTACCTGCTTTGCTAATAAGTTTTGTAATAACGGACTTAATAATTGGTTATCACAGCGGCACACATTGGACATGGGGTAGTGTTTTAATAATTGGTCTATTGTCCCAATATTTTACTAAAAATTTAAGCTGGCGCTTTAGTGGCGCACTAGCAGGAGCTATTATTTTTTTTGTAATTACTAATTTTGGAGTTTGGAGTACCGGGATGTATGGATACACATTAAATGGTTTTTTAAGTTGCTATGTCTTAGCAATTCCTTTCTTTGCATATAGTCTAATATCAACGATTTTATTTTCTATATTGATTGAAATAGGCTACAAATTTTACGAGAGCAAATTGATCAAACTTCAAAAAAATAATTAGTGTAATTTTTCTGCAAGTTTCCAATCCTCAATATCGTCAATATCAACTGACTTTCTTGAGGGCAATATATAGCCAATGTAATAGTAATTTTTCTTAATAAAGTTATATGTAAAAAATTTTTTTCCTGGATATACACAAAATTGGCCAGCATCATAATATTTTTTTTTGATATCTTGAGATCTTCTTAATTGTGATTTTTGATTAATAGGAATTAGATTTCCTGATTTTTTAATATTGAACGCCCACTCAATAGGCACTTTATATTCAGATACTGACAAAATAGGATTTTTTATTTTTAATTTATTGTAAAATTTAGAAATTTTTTTTATATCATTAACTTCTAAATTTGGAGCACATGGCATTATTGACCAAATTTCATCAAACACAAAACCTCTTTTTTTGTATTCGTTGACCACAAAATTATAGACTTTAAATAGGGGAGTCTTATCATCTGACAGTTTCTTTGATCGCATGAATTCTATTTGCAATTTCTTCTTTTTAACAATTTTTTTAATTAAATTACTATCTGTAGAGATGTGTATTTTATTAAAAAGCTTACTTTTAACAGCATTATCTATTGTGTAGAAAATAATTGGTTTATTTTTAAATTTTTTGATATTTTTATTTTTAATTCGTTTTGAACCACCTCTAGCAGGTATAATAAGTAGTCTTTTTAACTTTTTCACTTTAATTTAACCTCTCAAAACCTGAAATACTTTTGGGGTATCTAAGAAGTTTTTTTACACTATAACCATCTTCACATTTTTGAATTAATTTAAATACTTTATCAAGTTCATAAAAATATCTATCAATTATTTTTTTAGTGTGCGAAACAGAGACATAGACCGAGTTTGAAGCTAAAAAACCTTGTTTTAGCATCTCTTGTGTAATTAAAGTTTTGTAATGTTGATTGTTCTTATTTAAAAAATTAAAGCTACATAAAGATGGAAGACCTGAAATTTTTAAATTTAACTCGTATTTTTTTCCTAGCTCATTCCACTTTTTAATTATTTGATTTCCTGTCTTATCAATTATTTCCCATGATTTAATTCGTTTCATTTCTTCTAGAGTGGCAATACCTGCTACAGATCCAATTCGTTCAGTCCAAAATGTACTACTTATAAAAGAATTTTGTGCATTTTTCATAATGTCTTTTTTTCCAATAATAGCAGTAATAGCGTAGCCATTTCCTAACGCCTTACCAAATAAAGCTATATCTGGATTAACTTTAAAAGTTTTATGTATACCACCATAATTTTTTCTAAATCCCGAAGTACATTCATCAAAGATTAAAACTATTCCTTTTTTATTTGCTAAATTTCTTACTTTTTGTAAAAAAGAATTTTTAGGTAATTCATTACGTACAACCTCCATGCAGATAACCCCTATATTCTTTTGAGAAACAATTCGTTCAAGTTCGTCGTAATTATTGAATTTAAATGGAAAAATGCTGTTAGCTAAATTTTTAGGGACACCTTTAATTGGAAGATTTTTAAGTAAATGAGAATTTAAATTTTTTTTTTTATTAATATTTGTTGCTAAATACCAATCGTGCCAACCATGGTATCCACAAAAAGCTACATTATCTTTTCCAGAAGCTGCTCTAGCTATTCTGATTGCGATAGCATTAGCTTCCCCACCTGTTCTAGCAAATCTTACCATTTGGGCCCAAGGATGTAACTCAATTAGTTTTTCTGCTAAATAAACTTCTTCAGGACAATTCAATGAGCTCATATTACCATCCTTAATAACTTTTTTTACTGAGTCGTCCACAGCCTTATTTGAATAACCTAAGATGTTTGTTCCTACTCCCATTAAACTTAAATCATAAAATTTATTTTTATCTAAGTCCCAAACTTCACAACCTTTAGTTTTTTTAAAATAAACTGGCCAACCTTTTGGAAGAAAACGATCAGGATTTTTAGAAAGCAACATATTTCCACCAGGAATAATATTTTTTGCCAAAGAATAAATTTTTTGGCCATTGGTTACTTTAATAATTTTTTTGCCCATTATGTTACCAATTTGTTGGATTAATCAAATTTTTATTTAAACAACTTAATTGTTTAAAGTTATATTTTTTTTTATTAGGTTTTAAACTCATAATATCTTGTAATTGAAAATAATTATCAACTCCTACTATAATTTTCTTAACAAACTTTATTGAAGAAATAAAATACAAACATGCTGTAAAAGAATTTAAATTATTTTTTTTTAACCATTGATGATAATTTATAAATATATCACTATATTTTTTAAATTTTACAGGTAATTCACCTTTTTTTTTAAGTAATAAGCCTTGTAAAAAGATTGATCTAGCATGAAATTCAATACCTGATTTATTCAATTTTTTTAACCAGCCTGAACATATTATTCTTTGGTCAAAAATATTTAAAGGTCCCTGAACAATATCTGGTCTAAATTTATAGAAAAACTTGTCTAGTTCTGAAGCACAATAAATAGAATAACCAATTTTTTTAACCATATTTCTTTTTTTTAACAATTGTAAAACTTTAAATATTTTTTTTCCTTTATTACTATCTAATTCTTTCGTGTCATGAATTAATAAAGCATAAAATCTAGAAATATTTAATTTTTTAAGTGACTGTTTAATATGATTAATCACTTCTTCCTCTAGAATATTCAAATTAACTTTTTTAAATTTTGGAAGTTTAGAAATTATCTTAAAATTTTTTATATTATGTTTTCCTAAATATTTTTGAGCATTTTTATAGGTGTAAGCAGTATCAATAAAAAGAACTTTCTCTCTTTTTAATAATGAAAAAATTTTTTTTAAAGAACTATTTTTAGAAATATTTGATGCATTGATGCCATATCGCACTCCTAGATTTGCAGTTCCAAATATTAATTTTTTTTTAATTTTGTTCAATTTATTATTTTATTATTATTAATAAATTTTTTTATATTATCTACAATATATTTTTGTTCACTTTTTTTTATTCCATAGTAAAGTGGTATCGACAAAGAGCTCTTGAAGTATTTTTCTGCACCAATATAAAATTCATTTTTCTTTTTATAAAATGAGTACATATTTAAAGGCTTATAATGAAATTGAGGAAAAATATTTTTCTTATTTAAATATCTAAAAAGCTTGTCCTTATCAGATTTTAAATTCTCTAAATTTAAATTTATTAAAAAAAGATGAAAACTAGAGCTATTATAGCTTTTGTATTCAGGCACTCCCAAAAAGTTGGATAATTGTTTTAATTCTTTTGCGTAATAAAGAAATGATTTTTTTCTTACACTTACAAAAGTATTAGTTTTTTTTAATTGACTTATGCCAAGTGCACAGTTGATATCACTTAACCGATAATTATAAGCTAAATTTTTAATATCATAATCCCAGTATTTTCTTTTTCTAATTATATTGTGATTTTTAATTAATTTAGTTTTTAAATTAATTAATTTATTGTTAGTTGTTAAAGCACCTCCTTCTGCAGTTGTAATTGTTTTTACAGGATGAAATGAAAAAACACTAATATCCGAATGTTTGCAGGAACCAATCATATATTTTTTTTTATTAGATATATAATATGCACCAAAAGCGTGACATGCGTCCTCAATTAAGTAAAAATTATATTTTTTTTTCAATTTATAAAATTCATTTATATTTTCTGGATAACCTCCTAAGTACATGTTAACTACAGCTTTTATTTTCTTAATATTGTTTTTCTTTATACAATTAATTAATGTCTGAGGTGTCATTTGTCCTGTGAATGGATCGACATCTGCCAAATATATTTTCGCACCAACTTTACTCGCCATACTGTATGATGCAATAAAGTTTACAACAGGCATTATAATTGAGTCTTTTTTTGATAAATCAATACTTTGAAACGCAATATCTAATCCCGCTGTTCCATTGACACAAGTTGTTGCAAATTTTACTTTTAAGAACTTACATAATTTACTCTCTAGGGTTTTTACGTAGTTACCACTGGTTATTAAGTCACTTTTTACAGCCTGAGAAATAATATTTACATCATTTTTATCAATGAACTGTTTATTGTAAGTGATTTTTTTCATAGTTTAAAAATTTACTTGACTGTTCAATGGGTGAACAGTAAGATCGTTCAATTATTGAACAATTATTTATCAAATATGAACGACAGTCAAGATTTATTAAATTTAATGAGAGTTATAAAAAAAAAGCCAGAGCTTTCACAAAGAGAATTGGCTAAAGATTTAGGTTTTAGCCTTGGGAAATTGAATTATTGTCTTAAAGCATTAAAAAATAAAGGGTTAGTAAAGATTAGAAATTTTAGAAAAAAAACAGAAAAAATCAATAACATTAAATATATTTTAACTCCAAAAGGAATATCTGAGCGAACAAAACTTACAATTAACTTTATGGCAAGAAAAATGGAAGAGTATGATGAGTTAAAAAGAGAGTTAAATAAAAATAACCTGAATCAGAGTTAAGACTGATTTATAAAAATTTATATAATCTAAAATTTAACCTATGATAAATAATAAAAAAATATTAGTAACTGGAGGAACGGGTTCATTTGGAACAAACTTAATCAGTCATTTAGAAAAATACTTTAAACCAAAAAAAATAATCATTTTTAGTCGTGATGAACTAAAACAAAGTCAAATGATGACAAGGTTCTCAAAAATAAAACCAATCTTGCGATTTTTCATAGGAGATGTTAGAGACTATTCAAGGCTTAATTTAGCGATGCGAGATGTTGATATTGTTTTCCATGCTGCAGCTTTAAAAAATGTGCCACTAGCAGAATACAATCCTTTTGAAGCAATAAAAACAAATATTTTTGGAGCTCAAAATGTAATAGATGCTTCTTTTGAAAACAATGTAAAAAATGTTTTGGCTCTAAGCACTGATAAAGCGTCTTCGCCAATTAACTTGTATGGTGCTACAAAATTAGCATCAGATAAATTATTTATTACAGCAAATAATTTTAAAGGAAACAATAAGACTAAATTTAGTGTAGTAAGGTATGGGAATGTAATGGGCAGTAGAGGCTCTGTGGTTCCAATTTTTAATCAATTTCGTAATAAAAATTTTGTTCCAATAACAGATAAAAGAATGACTAGGTTTAATATTACTCTTCAAGACGCAATAAAGTTTGTATTGAATTCACTTAAAATAATGCAAGGAGGTGAAGTATTTGTTCCAAAAATCCCCTCTTTTAGAGTAGTGGATCTTGCAAAAGCTATGTATCCCCAAAAAAAAATAAAAATCATTGGTTTAAGACCTGGTGAAAAAATACATGAAGAAATGATTTCTAATGGCGAGTCTCTAAATACTATTAAATATAAAAACTCATATATTATTTGTCCACAATCAGAATTTTTTAAGTGGGATAAAAAATTTCATTTAAAATCTAAAGTGGGAGCAAAAAAATTTCCTGAAAATAGCTCTTACAATAGTGGATCAAATAGTGAGTTTTTAACTATTCCAGAAATTAAAAAATTATTAAAAATAAATAAGTTTATTTAAATTTATTGGTTTCTCAAAATTATGGCTGAAACTCTAGTTCTATCTCTTAGAAATAAGGATCTACAAAAAGAAAATAAAATTTTATTGGCTGGTGAATGGGTGCTTGAAAAACATAATGATGAACTAAAAAATTTGAGTTATCAAACTTTTAATTCAAAAAGTAATTTAAAAAAATTTAGAGAAGCTAGCACTTTTGAAACTGGTAAAATTTATCAAAAATTATGTATTGATTTGTTTAAAGAGCTAAACAGGCTTCATTCTGTAAACCTAGATGTAAGATCATGGAAAATAATATTTGGAAGCTGGCTAAGAATTTTTGTTGCTGTTTGTTATGAGAGGAATTTTTTAATTAATGAAATATTGGATAGTCATAATATTTCAAAAATTTATGGTGTTAAGAGTAAAAATTTTAAATTTTACAGTAATAACACTGCTGAACAAAGAGATCAAACAGGAAGTCATGATTGGAATAATAATTTATTTCATGAAATTATTGATTTTAATAACTATTCAGTAGAAAAAAATTTTTCATCAAATAATAGTATAAATAATAATAATTTGATTGAAAATTTAAATAATACAGTTCCAATAAGAAAAAAAATTTTAAACTTTATCGAAAAAATTTTTGAATATTTTAAATATTTTAGAAAAAAAAATGACGCAATAATAACAAGAACAGGATTGTCTTTTTTTTATGAAAAAATTTTTGAAACTTTATTTTTTCAAGTACCTCAAGTTTATAAATCAAAAAGCATAGAATACAAATTTTATGATGATGAATTAAGATACAAAATAAATTTACAATATGGAAAAGAAAAAAATATTGAAAATTTTATAAGAAAAAATTTATATAAATTCTTACCAGTTTGTATTATTGAAAGCTTTACAGATATTTATGAAAAGTGTGAAAAAGATTATCCTTCAAATCCAAAGTTTATAATGACAGCTGTTGCTTGGGAATATGATGTGAATTTCAAATTTTATGCAGCAAAAAAAGTAAATAATGGCACACCATACTTTCTTTTTCAACATGGCAATACTTATTTTACAGAAGATTTTTTTATTAAGAGGATTGAATATGAAACAGCTAAAAAATTTTTTACATTTGGGTATTCAAAAGATATATTTACTAAAAATTTTTGTAATCATCCTACTTTGGGCAGAAATATAAAATCTAACAAAAATGGTAAGCTTCATCTAATTGCACCATTTTTACAAGGCAGAATAACTCCATTTGAACAAAGTATAGAAGTTTTTAACTCCTTAAAAAATATATATAAATTTGAACAAAAAATTGATCATAATTTAAAAGAAAAAATTTTATTAAGATCTAGTAAAGAGTTTTTACAAACTAGCAGGGGTAAATGGTATGCTGAAAAATATTTTAAAAATTTTAAACCAAATCAAATTGATTATGGGTTAAATAACTATACAGATAATCTTAAAAATTCTCGTATAAATATATATTTTTATGATGGTACTGGAATCCTAGATAACTTAATTTATAATATTCCAACAATTGGTATTTGGAACAATCTATACAATCATATAGATGATGAATTTATTGAAAAATATAAATTTTTAGAGGAAGCAAATATCATTTTTGACGATTTAGATAATATGCTTATCCATTTAAAGAATGTTTGGGAAGACCCAGAATCTTGGTGGTTTTCAAAAAGAACTCAAGATAATATTAAAAAATTCAATTATCAATTCAACACTAAAGGTAATATATCCTCTTTGTACAAGTTAAAAAATTATGTAAATGATAATTTACAATAAAGACTAAATGAATTTAACAAAAAAAAATATTCTTATAGTGGGTGGAACAGGTTTTGTAGGTTTTCATTTGGCAAAAAAATGTAAGTTAAACCAACTAAGTGTTACTAGTTTTTCAATTTCAAAACCAAAGAAAAAAAGATATTTGAAGGGTGTAAAATATGTATTTGGCAATATTAGAAATAAAAAATCTTTAAAGAAACTAAATCATCTAAAATTTCATTTTGTAGTCAATTGTGGAGGTTATGTTGATCATATCAATAAAAAAAAAACATATGACAGCCATTATAATGGATGTGTGAATCTGTATGAGTATTTTAAGGATAAAAATCTTTTAGCTTTTATACAAATGGGCAGTTCTTCAGAATATGGCAAAGAAAAATCACCTCTTAAAGAAAGTATTATGGGAAATCCAAAAGATATTTATGGAAAATCTAAATTATTAGCTAGTAACTTTTTATTAAAAAAAAATCTTGAAAACGGCTTTCCATCAATAATACTGAGATTATTCCATGTATTTGGACCTTTTCAAGATAATAATAGATTCATTCCTTTTGTAATTAATGAATGTTTAAAAGGAAAGAAATTTGATTGTTCAGATTGCACTCAAAAAAGAGACTTCTTATCCATCGACGATGCAATTAAAGCCATCTTATTATGTATGAAAGAAAAAAAAGCTATTGGACAAATCATAAACATTGGAAGTGGAAAAACAATTATCTTAAAAAATGTTATTAAAGATATAATTAAAACTATAAAAAAAGGACAACCTAATTTTGGTAAAATAAAGTTACGATCTGATGAAAATAAGATAATATATCCTGATATTAAAAAAGCTAAAAAGATTTTAAATTGGAAATTAAAGGACAATTTTAGTTATAAATTAAAAGAAACAATTAATTATTATAAAGGTAAGTAAAATTTATGAAAGTAGTTATTTTAGCAGGTGGATTAGGCACTAGGATTTCTGAGTATACAAAAACAATCCCGAAACCAATGATTAAGATAAACAATAAGCCAATCATCTTTCATATAATGAAACATTATTCTAATTATGGTTTTAAAGATTTTTATATTGCAGCAGGATATAAAAAAAAAATAATAAAAGATTATTTTAAAAAAAAATTCTATGATTGGAAGGTTAATGTAATCGACACAGGTCAAAAAACTATGACAGGTGGTAGATTAAAAAGACTAAAAAAATTTTTTAAAGATGAAACTTTTCTACTCACATATGGTGATGGTTTATCAAATATAAATTTAACAAAGTTGTTAAATTTTCATAAAAAAAATAAAAGTATTGTAACAATGACCGCCGTTAGGCCCCCAGCAAGATTTGGAGCAATTAAAATCAAAGACAACAAAGTTACTTATTTTAAAGAAAAATCAAAAATGGATGAGGGTTGGATTAATGGTGGATTTTTTGTTATTGAGACTGAATTCTTGAAGTATATTAAATCAGATAACACTTTTTTAGAAAGAGAACCGCTTGAAAAAATTACAAAAAGTAGAAAATTAAGTGCATTCAAACACCAAGGTTATTGGCAATGTGTTGATACAATTAGAGATTTAGAAAGAGCAAGAAAACTTTTATCAAAATAATAAATTTTAATTAATAATATTTTTTATCATGCCAGATTATAGTAACAAAAAAACAAAACCTTTGGTTAGTATAATCATGAACTGTCATAATGGAGAAAAGTTTGTTAGTCAAAGCTTGAAAAGTATAAAGCTTCAAACCTATGGAAATTGGGAGTTAATCTTTTGGGACAACAAGTCTACAGATAACAGCGAAAAAATAATTAAAAATTATTCTGATAAACGTATTAGGTTTTTTAAATCTAAAAAATTTTTAAATCTTTATAGTGCAAGAAATTTAGCTGTTAAAAAAGCTAGGGGTAAGTACATTTCTTTTTTAGATGTTGATGATCTTTGGAAAAAAGATAAATTACAAAAACAAGTATCTTTTTTAAAACAAAATAAAGATTTTAAGATTGTTTATTCTAATTTTATCACTTTAGATGAGATAAAAAATAAAAAATATATTTATCATAAAAATTCACTTCCTTCTGGGTATATAACCCAACAGTTATTAAATAATTATCAGATAGGTATTTTGACAGTAATGTTGGAAAGAAAATTATTTGATAATCAAAAATTTAATAATAATTATAACATTATTGGTGATTTTGATTTTTTTTTAAAACTTAGTAAAAATTATAAATTTGGGTGTATTCAAGAATATTTAGCTTTATATAGACTACATAGTTCAAATTATTCTCAAAAAAAACTTGATGATTATATAAGGGAAGTAAAAAATTGGATTAGTCAAAACCAAAAAAGAATGAAAAAATTATCATTCTCAATTAATCCAGTAAAATTTACGTTAATTAAGCTTCAGATCAAGTACTATTTGAAGTTACTGGGCGCGTAGTTCAGTGGTAGAACGCTACGTTGACATCGTAGAGGTCATAAGTTCAATTCTTATCGCGCCCACCAAAGCTTAATAATTTTCTTGTATTGTTCAATAATTGAACATATGAAACATAATTATGAAAAAAAATAAAAAAATTAAATTTGGACTTTTGGGTCTTGGCAACGTGGTACAAGGAAGAGTAAAAAATTTATTTACTAAAGAACTTAAAAACTGCAGCGTTAAAGCAGTTTTCGATAAAGATAAAAAAAAAATTAAAGAATTCAGTAAATATTTTAACTGTAGCGAAACTTCTAGTGAAAAGCTTTTTTTTAAACAAAATTTCAAAATTTGTTACATATCTACTCCATCTGGCAGTCACTTTAAGGACATTTTAAAATGTTTTAAAAACAATAAGCATGTTGTTGTTGAGAAACCACCTGTTTTAAAAATTAAGCAATTGTTATTTCTTAGCAAATTTGCCAAAAGGAAAAAACTCAACTTTTTTGTAATTTATCAAAATAGAGAAAACAAATCAGTTAAATTTGTAAAAAAATTTTTAGATCAAAACAAGAATGATAAAATAGTTTTAGTAAACTTAAATCTATTATGGTCAAGACCTCAAAAATATTATTCTAATTGGCATGGTAAATGGAAACATGATGGTGGAGTTATAGCTCAACAAGGCATTCATTATATTGATCTACTATGTTATTTTTTTGGAAAACCAATTAAAGCTGTAAGTCTAATTAATAACGTGAGCAATAAATTAGAAGCTGAGGATACGCATGTAGGTTTGATCAAATTTAAAAATGCTAATTGTACTATTGGCCTAACTACTGCCTTAAGACCGAATGATTTAAAGGCATCTATTGAAATTTATTGTCAAAAAAAAATCATTAGATTATCTGGTTTATGTTGTAATAATGTTTCAATTGAAAATTATGATAAATCAAAATTTAAATACTATAAAATGTTAGGCAAAAATAACTCTGAAAAAGTGATCAATGGTATGGGCAATTCTCATTTAAATTGTTTTGATGAAATAGTCAAAAAATTACAAAATAAAACTTCTAAACCACTTAAAGCTATTGAAACAATTGACACTTTAAAATTAATAAACATGTTGTATCGATCTTCATCAAAAGCGGGTTGGATTAAAAATAATAAAACAATAATTAACTCGAGGTTGGGAAATTGAGTGATCGACTAAATAATTTCATTAATAATAAATTAAGTTTTAAAAAAAAAACTAATTTTACTTTAATAATAGGTTCGAGTCCCTCCAAAGGAGCCAGATCACCCCTGTTGTGGAATAATGCCTATAAATCTTTTGGACAAAAAACAAGAATGTATCCCGCTGATGTATCTAACAATAATTTAAAAAAAATTTTAAGATTTTTAAAATTTGAAAAATATTTTTTAGGCTCATCAGTAACAATACCTTTTAAAGAAAAGGTCTTGGAATTTCTTGATGGTGTAGATCATAATGCAAGTGCTATTGGTTCGGTTAACACAATTATAAAGAAAAAAAATAAATTATACGGACTAAATACTGATTATTTTGGATCACTACATACATTAAAAAAGATTAAAATAGGAAAAGAATATAAAAAAATTTTAGTATTAGGATGCGGGGGTGCTGGAAAAGCTTGTGTCGTTTCTGCTCTTAACTATTTTAAAAAAAGTAAAATTATGATTTATAACAGAAATTCTAAAAAGCTTAAAAAATTTCTAAATCAAATAAAGACTATTAAAAATACAAACTCTATAAAATCAATATCTAGCATCAATCAATTAAATAAAATTACTCAACTTGATCTTATTATTAACTCTACTTCTGTAGGTTTTGATAGTTGGTTTAATAAAAACGGATATTATAATTTGGAAGGTTTTAGTCCTATTTCTGAAGTCAAAATGAATAAAATACGATTTAAAAATTTAGATGAGTTTAAGGGAAAAAATAATAAAAATGTTCGAGAAAATATCGTCAGCACAGTTGATTTTTTGTCAAAGTTTAAAAAACTATCAATTTTTGATATAATTTATCAGCCAGCAAACACTGTATTAATGAAAATGGGTTCTTTATTTAGACATAAAACTTATAATGGTCTTGAAATGAATTTTATTCAAGCTGTAAAAGCCTTTAGTGTAGTAAATAATAATAAAAACATAAAAAGAATAATGAAAGGAATGCGCAATGGAAAATAAATTTCCTGGAAAAGATATTACAGACGATGACTTAAAAGAAAAATTTCCTCTCTCCTCTTCCTTAAATAAAAAAAAAATAATAAAAATTACAAAAGATATATCTTTTGGTAGCAATTGTTTTCCAATTATTGCTGGACCAAATACTTTAGAAAATAAAGATATGATATTTAAAACCTGTGAATTATTAGAAAAAAAAAATTTAAAGATGATTAGAGCTGGAATTTATAAACCGCTCACATTTCCATATCGATCAAAAAAATATTTTGAGTTAGGTGATAAAGGAGTCAGAATTATAGAAGAAATGAAAAAAAATTTTGATGTAATTGTGGTCTCAGAAATTATGGACTCTGATAAACTTCAACATATTAATAATATAGTTGATGTATTTCAAATTGGTGCAAGAAATATGCAAAACTTTAATTTAATTACAAAAGTAGCTAAGCAAAATAAACCAATTTTACTCAAAAGACATTTTGGGTGCTCAATCAGAGATTTACTTGGAGCTGCCGAATACGCGTTAGTAGAAAAAAATGAAAATGTAATACTTTGTGAAAGAGGTGTTTCAACTCCTCATACTCACAGAAGCACAAGTAGATTTCTACTTGATCTCCAAGCAATACCAGCAGTTCAAGAAAATTCTTGTCTTCCAATTATTTCTGATCCAAGTCATGCATCATTTTGGCACAAATGGGTTAGACCTTTATCTTTAGCATCATTAGCAGTTGGAGCAGAAGGGTTAATGATTGAAACGCATCCAGACCCAAGAAATGCAGCAGTTGACCCATTACAACCAATTAGCTTCGAGGAGTTTTCAAATTTAGTTGATGAATTGAGAGAGATGGCAAAAATGCTGAATAAAAAAGTTGTATAAATAATGAAACCAAAAGTTTCTATAATCGTAAGAACTAAAAATGAAAAAAAATGGGTTTTAAAATGCCTATATGGAATTTTTTCACAAAAATTTTCAAATTATGAAGTTTTGCTAGTCGATAATAATAGCAATGATGGAACCATAGACTTAGTTAAGAAAAATTTTCCTAAAGTCAAAATCTTAAAATTTAAACCTAAAACTTTCTTTCCTGGCCAAGCTTTAAACTTTGGTGCCTCTAAATCTAAAGGAGATTATTTAGTTTTTATATCGGGTCATTGTATTCCCAAAAATGACTCTTGGTTGTCATTTTTAATAAAAAATATTAAAAATAAAAAAATTGCAGGTGTTTATGGTTGTCAGGAGCCTTTAGATAATTCTGACCCAAATGACGTAAGAGATTTAATCTATCTCTTTGGAAAAGATAGAAAAATTCAAACTAGGGATCCATTCTTTCATAATGCTAACAGTATTATTAAAAAAAATTTGTGGGTTAAAAATAAGTTTGATGAGAAAACTCCTCATATAGAAGATAGGCTTTGGGCAGAAAATCTTTTATCTAAAGGGTTCAAAATTATTTATGAACCTAGAGCTTCAGTTTATCACCACCATGGTTTAAATTATAGGGGAAATGAGAAGAGAATAAAACGTATAAGTAATATTCTAACAACCAGATCAGTTGCAAAAAAATTAAAGAAACTTTCTTGCATTATCCCAATTTTAAAACCACTCAAAATTGAAGATAAATTTATTTTAGAGAGTCTTATTTCAGAAGTCATAAACACTAAGTCTGTAGATAAAATTTTCATAATTTGTAATGACAAACCACTTTCAATAAGATTAAAAAATAAAAAAGTAAAATTTATTGATAGAGGTAAATCTCTCGAAAAAGATTTTATGGGGGCTGATTTTGTTCTGGTCGAAACATATAAAAATAAAATTAAAAAGTTAACCAATTCCACTCATTTGCTAATATTAGAGGAACCGTACGTTTTAAGACCAAAAAATTTTTTGAAAACTTTAATAAAGAATTTTGATAGCAATTATGAAATTTTAATACCAATATGTAAAAGTAGACATCATAATCTTTGGAAAAAAAATGATTTAGGAGAATTAGAGGTGCTATTCAAAACTTCACTTCCTTCTTCAATGACTGATCATAAAATTTTTCAAGAAGTTAGAGGACTTGGCTGCATAGTAGAGGCAAAGTCATTTGAAAAAAATGGAAGAAATTCTAGTAACTTTAAATTTTTAGAAGTAGATAGTGAGAGTTCATTCAAGTTAACGAAAAAAATGAATGATTACTTAAATAAATAGAATTTAATATGTGTGGTTATATTTTTTACGCGGGAAACAAGGTTAAAAAGAATAAAGTTAAAGATCTGCTTAACCTTCAAAAGCATAGAGGTCCTGATTTTTCAAAGGCTATTGAAGAAAAAAATTTACTATTTCTTCATAACAGACTTAAAATAATTGATTTATCCAACAAGGCAAATCAACCTTTTAAAGATAAATTGGGCAATATAATAATTTTTAATGGAGAGATCTATAACTATAAAAAGCTGAAAGATGACTTTAATCTTCAAAACTTAAAAACAGAATCTGACACTGAAGTTATATTAGCTTTGTACAGAAAAATTGGCAAAGATTTTGTAAAATATTTAAATGGAATTTTTTCTTTCGTAATATACATAAAAAAAGATAATAAAATTTTTGTTGCAAGGGATAGATTTGGAGTTAAACCATTATTTTACTACAAGAATAAAAAGAAATTAATTTTTTCGACTGAGATAAAACCAATATTAAGCTTAATTAAAAAAAAAAAATTTAACTACAGAAATATTTTAAGATATTTAATTACTGGAAAATATTTTGATACAAATAAAACTTTTTTTCAAAATATAAATATTTTTCCACAAGCCCATTCAGAAATTATTGATTTGAAAAATAATCGAGTTCTGTACAGAAAAAGATATTGGAGTTTAAAAGTTAAAAAAAAATTAATGTGTAATAATTTTAACGAATTTTATATAAAATTTTTAGATAAAGCTAAAAGATCACTCAAATTAAATCTTGTCTCGAATGTAAAAGTTGCAGCAATGTTAAGCTCAGGAAAAGATTCAAATTTTATATATAAAATTTTGAAAGAAAACTTATACCCAAATATAACGACATTCACGTATGGGTGGAAACACAAAAATTATGATGAAATAAAAAGATTAAATGATTTAAAACATGATTTAAAAAACAATTTCAAAATGCGTTTTTCGATAAAAGATTTTTTAAAAAATTTTGAAAAGATAATCTATAGATTCGAAGGTCCTATAGGAGGTTTTGGAACGTTAGCTCAATTTAAACTTTTGAATTTTGTTAAAAGAAAAAAAATCAAAGTCGCACTTTCCGGAGAAGGAGCTGATGAGTTTTTATTAGGATATAAAAATTTTGAGCAATATCTTAAAAAAGATAGTCAGTTTGATAAAGATTTAATTTTTTCTCCAGATGGAAAACCACTTAATGATGAAAAATTATTTAATGATTTTAGACTCGAACCAATTTTAAAAAAAGCTACAAAATTTAAAAACCTAAATGAACTTGTAAATTATTACGCATTTAATGTGAAACTTCCTAAACTTTTAAATTTTTTAGATAAGGCTGGATCACTTAATGGAGTAGAAGGCAGAGTACCATTTTTAGATCATGAATTAGTAGAATTTATTTATTCAAATAATCCAAAATTTAGATTAAATAAAAAACCTATTGATAAGTATTTTGAATCAAAGCACGACAGATATTTTAAAAAAAAATTTTTTGTCAACACACCTCAAAGAGAATATTTCAAAAGTGTAAAAGTTAAAAAGAAAATTTTTAAGATGATTCACAATGGTATATTAGTAAAAAAAAATATTTTAAAATTTGATGAATTTAAAAAAAAATACAATTCTTATCTAAAAGAAAAAAAACCTTCCAATTCCTTTTTTATATGGAAAGTTTTCGAAGTAGAACTTTTTTTCAAAGCTTACATTAAATCTTATAATATATCTTAAATAAAAAAATGAATTTTACAAAAGTCAAAATTTTATTAAAAAATATTCTTTCTTTAATTAAAATAAAATGGCAATTTTCCTTGCCATCAAAAAGAAAGGTATTAATTTATGATAGTGTTACAAATGTTGATTTTCTTTTTAAAAAAAAAAATTACGAAATTTTGCATGTTAGATACGAGAAAATAAACCTTAATATTCTATTTAGAACTTTTTTTAATTATGGAATTAAAAATTTAAAGGATAACTACAAAAAGTCTTTTATTGAATTTGTTTCACCTAAAGTAGTCTACACTGGTATTGATAATAATCCTGCCTTTTATAAATTAAAAGATATTTGCAATAAGCCAGTTTATATAAGTGTTCAGAATGGACTTAGGGATAATAATTTCTTTTTAAAATGTAAACAAAATTTAAACGGAAATCAAAAACTTAAAGCTGATCATATATTTGTTTTTGGAAATAATGAAAAAAAAAGATTATCCAAGATAATTAATGCAAAGTTTCATGTAATAGGAAATATTTTCAATAATAATTTTCCAATTAAAAAAAAAAAAATTAAAAAAAACATAAAGTCCATCATGTTTATTTCTCAATTTGACTTAGAGATGAAAAATCGACTAGACATTCCTTATAATTTATACAGAAAGAACAAGGAGCAGCAAATTTTTAATTATTTAATTAGATTTTGTAAAAATAAAAATATCAAATTGTATTTTCTACAAAAAAGAAAGGATTTAACTGAAATTTTTTTTAGAAATATCTTTAATAACGGTAGTTGGATTTTTCTTAAAAAAGGGACTCAACAAGAAACTTATCAAAGATTGAATAATCAGCAAATGGTTGTATTTCACTCGTCAACGCTAGGATTTGAAGCTTTAGCAAAAGGGATAAAATGTGTCTCTTTTAATAAAGTTTTTCCAATACCGGATGAATTTAATGCTTTTGCCGAAAAAAAAGAAATCCATACACACTTCAACAAGTATCCCAAATCAGGTCCTTTTTGGACAAACTCTGAGACTTACTCAGATTACGAAAAAGTTTTAAATAAAGTAATTAAATATACCAACATTGATTGGAAAAAAATTGTTAAAAAATACTCTCCTAAAAATTTGAGCTTTGACTCTAAAAATACTAAATTGAAAAAAATTTTAAAAAGTTTACTATAAGATTATATCCCCAGAATGATAAAAAAATTATTTTCACCAATCAGTTTCATAATCTCGATTTTAATTTTAAGTTATATATTTTATAGATCTGAAATATTTTGGGGAGGTGAAAATAGAGGTTATTATACTCACTTTTATTATTTTTCTTTATCTCTTGTTATATTTTCAGTTATTTCTTTTTTTTTAAAAGATGTCGTAAAAATCTATGTTTTTATAATAACTCTAAGTATTGTTATAGTCTTATATTCGTTCGAAGCTTTTCTTTCATATTATGGCACTACTACATTTAAAGTTATTGACACGTACGAAAAAAAAACAGGAAAAAAATATGATCTGAGGGATATGCAGGAATTTTATCATGATATGATAAAGGAAGACGATCAAACAGTTGTTGCAGTTTTTCCTTCTGCAATTTTAGAGAATAAAAAAATATCTCAACTCTTTCCGTCTACAATAAAGAATATTTTACCTCTTTCAGGAATATCTAATTCAAAAACAATACTTTGTAATGAAAATGGTTATTATTCTATTTATCAAAGCGATCGATTTGGTTTTAATAATCCAGATAAAGAGTGGGATAAAGATGAGGTTGAATATCTTTTAGTAGGAGACTCTTTCACTCATGGATCGTGTATTGATCAGCCTAATGATATTGCCTCAGTATTAAGAAAATTATCAAATAAATCAGTCTTAAATCTTGGTTATGGAGGTAATGGACCTCTATTTCAGTATGCAACTTTAAGAGAATATTTAAATAAAAATGTGAAAAAAGTTTTGTGGTTTTACTATGAAGGTAATGACTTAGACAATTTAAAAAATAGAGATTTGAAATCTAAAATTTTAAGAAATTACTTAATAAATTTAAATTTTGATCAAAATTTGAAGTCAAGACAAGATGAAATTAACAATCTAGGTAGGAGAATTATTAAAGAAGAGTGGAAAACTAAAAATGATTTTTATACTTACAAAATAAAAAATTTTATAAAACTTTATAAATTCAGAAATTGGGTAAGAGTTTATGGTACTCCGATACCTGTTCAAATAAATCCAGTCCCAGAATTTAAAAAAATTTTGCAGCTAACTAAAAAGATAATTGATGATAATAATGCAGAATTGTATTTTATTTACCTTCCAGAGATATCACGTTATAGAGATAAAGAATTTAAGTCTAAATATGATCAAATAAAAAATACAGTTGAAGAATTAAATATTACTTTTCTAGATATAGAGTCTTTAGTTTTTCAAAAACAAAAAAACCCACTAGATCTTTTCCCATTTCAAAAAAACAAACATTATAATATTGAAGGATACAAAAAGATTGCAGAAGAAATACATAAGTTTAAATAATAAGAATTTACAAGCACAATTCTTATCAAATGCTTAAAATTTATGATTATTCGCCTATTTACTTATCTAATCAAAAATACTATAAAACCTTGCCTGGTAATTTTTGCGAAGGGGCCACACCCGATCCCATTCCGAACTCGGAAGTTAAGTCCTTCAGCGCCGATGGTACTTTGTCTTAAGATATGGGAGAGTAGGACGTTGCCAGGCTTTTAAAATTATGAAAATAGCAAGTTCGTTAAAATCATTGAGAAAAAGAGATCTAAACTCTAAATTAGTTAAACGTAGGGGTAAACTTTACGTGATCAATAAAAAAAATCCAAAATTCAAAGCTCGCCAAGGCTAATTATGAGCGAACAAGATTATAAAGAAACTTGGAACGGATTTACCAAATTTGTTTTATGGGGTACAGTTGCTATAATTGCAGTCTTAGTAATACTTGCTTTAACTTTACTTTAATTTTAAAAATATTTCAAAAATGATAGTAGGATCAACAAAAGAAAATTTATCATTAGAAAAAAGAGTTTCAATCACACCTGAAACAGCAAAAAATTTAATTAATCTGGGATTAAAAGTTATTTTAGAAAGCAATTATGGGAGTCATATTGGAATAACAGACAAGGAGTATCAGGCTGTTGGCGTAGAATTTAAAAAAAATTCAAAAGAACTTTTAAATGAATGTAATTTACTAACCAAAGTAAATTTTCCAACAGATGACGAAACTTTAAATTTAAAAGATAAGACTATTTTAATTGGAATGCTTAATCCTCTAAAAAATAAAAATAAGCTTCAAGGACTAGTTAAAAAAAATATCAATATGTTTTCCCTTGAATTATTACCTCGTATATCGAGAGCCCAATCTATGGATGTCTTATCATCTCAATCTAATTTAGCAGGATATAGATCAGTTGTGGACTCAATTTATGAGTTTGAAAAAGCTATTCCTATGATGATGACTGCTGCCGGAACTGTTCCAGCCGCTAAAGTTTTAATTATAGGTGCTGGTGTAGCAGGATTACAAGCAATAGCTACTGCCAAAAGGTTAGGTGCCATAGTATCAGCTACTGATGTAAGAGCTGCATCAAAAGAACAAGTTGAGAGTTTAGGAGGAAAATTTTTAACAGTTGAACAATCCGAAAGTTTAGAAACTGCAGGTGGTTACGCAAAAGAGGCTAGTGAAGATTTTAAAAAAAGACAAGCTGAAATGATGAAAGAAGCTTTGAAGAAAAATGACATAGTAATTTGTACAGCTTTAATACCAGGCAAACCTGCTCCAAGAATATTAAGTGAAGAATTAGTTAAATTAATGAAACCGGGGTCAATAGTTTACGATTTAGCTGTAGAGCAAGGTGGAAATTCAGCTTTCTCTGAAGTTGGTAAAATTAATATAGTTAATGGAATTAAAATAATTGGAGTTAATAACTTAATGAATAGACTTCCTCTAACTGCTTCCAGTCTTTATGCAAAAAATTTATTTAGTTTTATAAGGAATTTATTTAGTAAAGAAAAAAAAGTTTTTAATATTAACATGGAAGATGAAATTATTGAAAAAACTTTAATTAAGGAGTCTATATAATGGAAATAGATCCATTTATATTTAGGTTGAGTATATTTATATTGTCAATTTTTATTGGTTACTATGTAGTTTGGAGTGTAACACCTTCATTACATACTCCACTAATGTCAGTTACTAATGCTATTTCTTCTGTAATCATAGTTGGTGCAATAATTGCTGCTTTAGCAGGTTCCGCAGAAAACATTTTTGATACTTCTAGTGTTTTTGGATTTTTAGCTATCGTTTTAGCAGCAGTGAATATCTTTGGAGGCTTTTTAGTTACTCAAAGAATGCTTCAAATGTATAAAAAAAAGAAAAAAATTAAAAAATGATTTCAGCTAATTTATCAGCAATATTTTATTTAATATCTGGGATTCTTTTTATCCTTGCACTTAGAGGTCTGTCTTCTCCAGATACATCTAGGCAAGGTAATTATTTTGGAATCGTGGGAATGATAATTGCTATAGTAGTTACATTTTTATCTGTTGGAGATTTTTCAATTTCTATAGTCTATATAATTTTATTTTTAATCATTGGAGGATCTATAGGCGCCTTTATTGCATTTAAGATTCCAATGACAGCAATGCCTGAGTTGGTAGCAGGTTTCCACAGCCTTGTTGGTCTAGCAGCTGTTTTTGTTGCAATATCAGCTTTTTTAAATCCTCAAGCTTTTAACCTTGGCTCGGTAGGTAGTATCAAACTTGCAAGTTTAATAGAAATGTCCATTGGGGCCGCAGTAGGAGCAATAACTTTTTCAGGATCGATAATTGCTTTTTTAAAACTTAGAGGAATAATGTCAGGTTCACCAATAACATTTACTGGGCAACATTATCTTAACCTGATTTTAGGTATCGCAATTTTTGTATTAGTTTTTTATTTATGTAAATCACAATCAAGTAATCTTTTTTGGGCAGTAATTATGGCTTCTTTTTTGATAGGAGTTTTATTAATTATACCTATTGGAGGAGCTGACATGCCTGTTGTGATATCAATGCTTAATTCTTACTCTGGTTGGGCAGCTGCAGGAATCGGTTTTACTCTTGAAAATACAGCATTGATAATTACTGGAGCGTTAGTAGGATCTTCTGGCGCAATTCTTTCTTACATAATGTGTAAAGCTATGAACAGATCTTTCGTGAGTGTTATACTTGGAGGGTTTGGTGCAGACAGTTCTTCCGATGACATGAAAGACCAAAAAGATCAGAAACCAGTAAAAAGTGGAAATGCAGAGGACGCTGCTTTTTTGATGAAAAATGCTTCTTCAGTTATAATTGTTCCAGGATACGGAATGGCAGTAGCACAAGCTCAACACGCTTTAAGAGAGATGGTAGATAAATTAAAAAAAAAAGATATTAAAGTAACATACGCAATTCATCCTGTGGCAGGAAGAATGCCAGGTCATATGAATGTTTTATTAGCCGAAGCAAATGTGCCCTACGATGAAGTTTTTGAATTAGAAGATATAAATAATGACTTTGCTAATTCTGATGTAGCGTTTGTAATTGGAGCTAATGATGTAACCAACCCTGCCGCAAAAACAGATCCAAAAAGCCCTATTTTTGGAATGCCAGTACTTGATGTAGAAAAATGTAAATCAGTATTATTTGTAAAAAGGAGCTTATCACCAGGATACGCTGGAGTTGATAACGAACTTTTTTATCGTGATAATACTTTGATGCTATTTGCAGATGCAAAAAAAATGACGGAAGAAATTGTAAAACATTTAAATGAATAATTTTTTTACAATTAAAAGTACGTAATTTAATGAACAATTATCAAAATGATTTTAATAAAATCAAAGAAGATTATTTTCTATTTTTAAAAAAGAAAAAGATATTTAAAAAATCGAAACTTTTTTTTTATGAAAATAATGTGGAAAAAATGAATAATTGGTCAAATGTAAATTTTAAAGAAACAATCAGATGGTATGAAAATATAAGAAAATCTAATAAAGCTAAAATCACCAATGTGCATTTAGAAAAAATGAAAAAATGGACTTATGATAAAAAAAAAGGTGTATTGAAGCATGATAGTGGTGAATTTTTTCATATAGAGGGTAAAAGAATTACGAATTCAGAGAGAGAGGTAAAAAGCTGGGACCAACCTTTTATTAAACAGGTGGGATATAATGGAGGTATAATTGGTTTGGTAAGGGCAAACATAAAAGGAATACCCCACTATTTAGTGGATGCAAAATTTGAACCAGGAAACTATAATCAAATACAAATCAGCCCATCTTTACAGGCTACTTACTCAAATTTAGATAGAGTTCATTTAGGACTAAAACCAAAAGTCGTAAAAAAATACTTTTCCAAAAACTACACAACAATACGTAAATTTTGGGTTACAGAGGATGGCGGAAGATTGTACTTGAAGAGAAACCTTCATTGGATTATTCAATATAAGGGTAAAATTAATGTTCCAGGTAGAACATATAGATGGATGACTCTATGGGAGTTAGATAAATTTATTAAAATGGGCCATTTAGTTGGACCTCATTTAAGATCAATACTTTCGTTAATTTAGTATATTTTATTTAAAAAAATTATAAGGAAAAATTTTAATAAAATGAATTTAAGAACAGCTGTTATTTTGTGCGGTGGTAAGGGTACACGACTAGGAGCGTTATCAAAAAAAATACCAAAAACTTTAGTTAAGGTTCAAAATAAAGAAATCCTTTGGTTTATAATTAACATTTTAAAAATGAACAATTTTAATCATTTTATATTACCCATTGGCTTCAAAGGAGACAAAATTAAAAAATTTATAGAAAAAAATTTTAAGAATGACAAACATATTGAAATCTTAAATACCGGTCTAAATTCATCAATTGCTTCTAGAATTTTTAAAGTAAAAAGATACATTAAATCTGATAGTTTTTTATTGTTAAATGGAGATGCTATTTTTAATTTCGATATAGATAAAATTTACAAACATCATATAAAAAAAAAAATAAAAATGACTTTTATATCTTTTAATTTACAGGCTGATTTTGGAACAATTAGCATTAAAGATAGAAAAGTTTTAGGTTTTCAAAGAAATTTCAATTTTAGTTATGTGGGAGATGACAACAAAAAAAAATTAAAGTCATACGTATATAGCGGTATTTCTTTTATGAATAAAAAATTACTTTCTAATAATTTTAAAAGTTATAAAAATTTTGAAAAAGAACTATATCCATCAATTATTAAAAATCATAAATGTGATGTAAAATCGCCAGATGGCTTTTTTACATCCATTGATAACACGAAAGATATTAGTAAAGTTAATTTAAAAAATTTAGAGGATTCTAAGTACACAAAAGTAAATAAAATAAAAAAATTAATTACTATTTTTATAAAAAAAAATGATAGATAAAAAATTCTGGAGCGGAAAGAAAGTTTTAGTAACAGGCCATACTGGATTTAAAGGAGGATGGCTTTCATTGTGGTTAAAATATCTAGGAGCTAAAATAACTGGATACTCCATGAATCCTTTAACAAAAAAAAACTTTTTCAATGAAACAAAAATAAAAAAATTATTTTATAAAGACTACAGAAAAAACATACAAAATATTAAAGATCTAACAAAGTGTATTCACACTTGTAAGCCAGAAATAATATTTCATTTAGCAGCTCAACCTCAAGTATTAGAAAGCTACAACCAGCCATTAGACACTATTAGAACAAATGTAATTGGAACTGCAAACTTATTAGAAATTGTAAGAAAATTAAAATATGTAAAAGCTATAGTTATAATAACTACCGATAAGGTATATAAAAACCAAAATAAAAATATAAGATTTAAAGAAAATTCCTCACTCGGTGGTGATGACATATATAGCGCCAGTAAAGCCTCAGCAGATATTTTAACATCAAGTTATGAAAAATCTTTTTTTCAAAAAAATACAAATATTGTTAGCGTAAGAGCTGGAAATTGTATTGGAGGTGGTGATTGGACAAAATTTAGAATTTTAACTGACTCAGTCAGTGCTTTTAGCGAGAATAAAAAATTAAAATTGAGAAATCCCACATATAAGAGACCCTGGCAGCATGTTTTAGATCCTCTCGCAGGCTATTTAATGCTCGCAAAAAAATTGTATTTAAAAAATGGTTCAAAATATAGTGGTGCTTGGAATTTTGGTCCAACAAATAAAAATCATTTATCAGTCCATCAATTTGCTAAAATGCTTAAAAAAAAAATGAATTCCTTTTCAAAAATAGTATTACTTAAAACTAACGATAATAAAGAAAAACACACCTTAGACCTTAATAGTAATAAAGCGCAAAATCTTTTAGGTTGGAGACCACTAATTAATATAGAAAAGACTCTTTCTTTAACAGCCGACTGGTATTTAGCGAGTAAAAATAAGAAAAATATGATTAGTTTTTCACTCAGACAAATTGAAATTTATTCAAATTTGATGAACAGACATAAAAAAAGATGAAGTGCAGAAACTGTAAAAAAAATAAGTTCAATTTAATTTCAAAAATTGGTGACCAGCCTATTAGTAGTATTTTTTTAGAAAAAAAAATTTATGTTAAAAATTTTTCTCTTAATTTATATGAGTGTACAAAATGTAAACTAATACAACTCTCAAAAATTCCTGGTCTTAAGGATATGTATGGCCCTAAGTATGGGTATAAAACTTCTATCAGTGGCTTAATGATAGATCATTTAAAAAAAAAGTTTAATCGTATTGGTGAATTAAAAATATTAAAAAAAAATGGTAATATACTTGATATTGGATCAAATGATGGCACATTTTTAAATTTCTTTAAAAAAAAGGATAATATAAAATTAACAGGTATAGATCCCTCAGCAGTTGCTTTCTTGAAATCTTATGATAAAAAAATTAAAATCATCAATGATTTTTTTAATAAAGAATCAATTAAAAATTATTTTATAAATAAAAAATTCTCAGTCATAACTTCTTTTGCGATGTTTTACGATGTTGAGGATCCAAATGCATTTTGTAAAAATATACATAAACTTTTAGATAAAAATGGAATATGGGTTTTAGAATTTTCTTATTTTCCACTTTTATTAAAAAATCTAACTTATGATCAGATCTGCCATGAACATGTAATGTATTATACATTAAACACTTTTAATGAAATTATAAAAAAAAATAGTTTAAAGATTATCGATTTTTCATTAAATGAAATTAATGGTGGAAGTATCGAGGTAATTTGTACTAAAAAAAATAGTAGTTTAAAGGTTAAGACGCAAAAATTATTAAATACTATATCAAAAGAAAAAAAAATTAATAAAAAAGATTATGATAAATTTAATCTAAGAATTCAAACAAGTAAAAAAAATCTTCAATTATTTTTAAGTAATATAAAAAAAACAGAAATAATCGGATATGGCGCTTCTACAAAGGGAAACGTGATATTAAATTATTGTGGTATTTCAAACAAAAATATTCCTTATATTTGTGACGCAAACCCAACAAAGTTAGGAAAATTTACTCCAGGTAGCCATATTTCAATAATATCAAAAAAAAAAATGAGAAGAATTAACCCTAAATATTTGTTAATTTTAATCTGGTCATTTAGATCTGAAGTAATTATGCAAGAAAAAGAATTTATTAAAAAAGGAGGAAAACTATTATTTCCACTTCCAGATTTTCATGTAGTCGATAAAGATAATTATTTAGAATATCTAAAAAAAGATTTTAGCGATTCTTTGGCTGATTAATTAAATGAAATTATCAATTTGCATTCCAACATTTAATAGACAAGATAAATTACCGAATTGCTTAAACTCTATTTACTTAGCGAGTACAAATTCAACCCTAGATTTTGATGTTTGTATTTCAGACAATGGTTCAAACTATGATGTAAATGAAATCATTAAAGATTTTGATAAAAAATTAAAAATTAATGTAAATCAAAATAAATCAAATAAAGGCTATATGCCAAATTTATTAAAATCAATTTCAATTTCAGAAAGTGAATTTGTTTGGGCAATAGGTGATGACGATATCCTCATGCCAAATTCATTAAAAAGACTAGAGGAAATATTTAAAGAAAATACTGATGTTGATTTTTTTTTCTTAAACTCTTTCAGCTTAGATTATAAGTACATTGAAAATTTTCAAACCCCTTTTGATACTAAAAATTTACCAAAAAATATGGATATTAAACTGGGAAAAAAAAAGGATAGTCAAAAACTTAATTTTTGGGAACTTATAGATTATAATATTTCTTTTGATTTTTTAGTTGGAAATTTTTTAAACGTTTTCAAAAGAAAAATGTGGGAAGATAATTTGGGTTGCTTAGATAAAGATCTTATTGCTGACACTAGAACCTGGTCAAATTTTGACAATACATGTGGGCATACCAAGGTTTATGCTAATGCTTTTAAAAAATCTAAAGCGTATTTTTGTGCGGAAGGCTTAACAATAAATTGTCATGGTGTAAGAGAATGGAGCAAATTATACCCATTTATAGAAATTATTAGATTACCTGAAATTTTAGGTTATTACAGAAAAAATGGTCTAGACTTTAAAAGATACATAATTAATAAAAATTATGCACTTAGAAATTTTTCAAATTATCTTTTTAAAATTATTATTCTAGGAAAAAGTGGAGGAATAAATTATATAAATTTTTACAGGCATATATTTTTAAATTTAGTTTATCCAAACGTATATCTTTCCATAATCTATCTAATTTTTCGAAAGATTAAAAAGATATTTAATTTTAAATAATAAAATATGAACAAAAAAATTTTAAAAAAAGGTCTTATCGTCGGACCATCGGGAATAGGCAACGTTCATTTTAGAGAATTTTTAAGAAATGGATTTAATAATATTGCTTTTATTGGAAAATCAAAATTTAAAAAAAGAACATTTAATATTACAACTAATAAAATAAAAAATTTTAAATTAATTAATATTCAAAATTTTGCAAATATAAAAAAATTTAAACCTGAAGTAACAAGTATATGCTCACCATTTACAAAACACAAAGATCATATCTTGAAGTGTAAAAAATATTCAAAATATTTAATTGTTGAAAAACCTTTTTTATGGTCGGCCATTAAGTTAAAAAAAGATAGAAATTTTGAGATTGCTTCGAATTTATTAGCTAATTCTAATAATAAGATTGCAGTTAATTTACCAATGATAAGTCTTGCAAAACAATTAATCTTAAAAAAAGAAGCACCAAGTAAAGTTAGATTTTTTAAATTCTTTTATTTTACAAAAGGCAAGCAAACCTATGAAAATATTGCTGTAGATTTATTGCCACATGCCTTGTCTTTTATATTAACTATTTTAAAAAAAAGCACAGTTGAGCTAAAGATATTTAGTATAAAGAAACAAAAATTAGAATGGTCATGTAGAATAAAAATTAACGAAACGCTATGTATTTTTCAATTTAAACAAGATATATTATTAAAAGAAAGCATTTTAAAATTTAATATAAATAAAGATCATTATAAAAGATTTCAGAAAGATGTTAAAAAAGAACGTTTAAATTATTTACTAAAAAATAAAAAAAAAATTATTTATCTAAAAAATCCCATGACTGATTATTTATATTATCTACTTAAAAGCTTTAAAAAACCAAATAATATTAAGAAAAATAATAAATTAGTACTTATAATAATGAAATTAAAAGAAAATTTATTGAATTTTACAAAAGTTAATAATTAAATTTTATGGACGTAAACAAAAAAAAATTGTTAGAAAACAAATATCAGTTTAAAACTAATTATGTTAATAATTTCAAAAAATTTAAAGAAGATATTCTAGAAAAAAAAATAATACCTCACCAAGTAGAATTTCAAGCTCCCCCCAGAGGAAAGAAAATATGTTGGTTAGAGTGCCCTTATTGTTATGGATTATCAGCGGAAGATACAAAAGAGAGATTAAGCAAAGAAAGAGGTGTTGAAATTTTAAAACAAATTTTACAAGGAGGAGTAAAAAAAATTATATTTGCAGGTTACGCTACAGATCCGTTGAATTGTTCTTACATTGAAGAACTTTTAGATTTAACAATTTTAAATAAAGGTGTATTTGGTTTTAATACAAAAGCCCTAAGAGTATCTGATGATTTTTTATCTATTTTACAAAAAAGAGATATAGTCGAAGGTAGTTATATTAGCTTAAGTATTGATGCAGGAAGTAATGAAACTTATAATAAAATCCATGATGTTAAAAGCTCTTCTAACATTTACGACAAAGTGCTTCAAAATGTAAAAAACTTAGGTTCAATAAGAGATAAAAAAAAATTTGATTTAAGTGCTGCGTATTTAGTGAATATACATAGTGGCAATATTTATGACTATGAAAAGTTTATTAATGATTTTATAGAAGCTGGTTGTAATTTATTAAGATTCACATTTCCACAACAACCAAAAGATGTTAAAACTGAAAAAGGTGTCGTTCCAACTGAAAAAGAGATTATTAAATATAAATTGGAATTAGAAAAACTAAAAATAAAATATTCTAATAATGACTGCTCTATACTAGTTATCGATGCAGATTCTGAAAACGATATATATAACAAGCCAAGAACAATACCATGTTATGCGCGGTATGTTTATCCAACTGTTGGTTTTGATGGCTGGCTTTATAATTGTTCTCAATCTAGTGCGCCCAATTTTAGAAATGCAGCACTAGGAAACTTAAATGAGAAAAATTTTTGGGATTTATTTTACAATTATGACAGTGAAAATTTTAAAATTTTTTCATCAAATTGCAATAGTAAAATAACTAACTCAGGATGCAGGTGCGATAGAAAAGAACACGTAGTTAATAGCTCAATTATAGAAAGTAAAATTTTTAAAAATTAGTAAATGATTGAAGGTATTAAAATTACTAAATTAAAACAAATCTCAGATGATAGAGGAAAAATAATGCATATGATGCGTATCGATTATTCAATTTTTGAAAAATTTGGTGAAATATATTTTTCAACAGTAAAACCAAAAATTATTAAAGCTTGGCATCTTCATAAAGCAGCAACTTTAAACTATGTTTGTATTAATGGAAAAGTAAGATTAGTTTTATATGACGATAGAGAAGGGAGCAAAACATATAAAAATCATCAAGAATTAATACTATCACCGGACGATTATTTCATGGTAACAATTCCGCCACTGATCTGGAATGGATTTCAAGGAATCGATATAAATGAGTCAATAATTGCTAATTGCATGTCTCTTCCACATGACGAAAAAGAAATGGTAAGAAAAGATCCAACTGATAAATATTTTACTTATAATTGGAATTTTGAGGGATAAGTATAATTTACAACATGTCAAAAACTAAATTATTGATAATCGGCTATTCTTCTTTTGTAAGAAGAAGAGTTGAGCCATCATTAAAAAAAAATAAATTATTTGATTACTGCATAAGCTCAAAATCTAATAAAATAAACATTAATAAAAAAATTTTATTTAATAATTATGAAGATGCTTTAAATTTTTTTTTGCCTGAAATTGTTTATATCTCAACAGTTAATTCCTTACATTATAATTATGCTAAGAAAATTTTAGAGAAAGGCTTTAATGTAATTATAGATAAACCTGCTACGCTCAATATTAAAGCTACTAAAAAACTTTTAAAAATAGCGAAAAGAAAAAAACTTCTTTTCGCAGAAGCTACGTTATTTAATTATCATAAAGTTTTTGACATTATAAAAAAAATTTGCAATGGATTTGATAAAGTAGAGCACATTCAATCAAATTTAAATCATCCATTGGTGCGATCTCCTAAAGAAATTAAAAAAATAAATGGTGATTGTGAGTTTGACATGTCACCTTACGCTGCAGCTATAATTAGATTATTTACAAAAAATGATTTTACAAATTTAAATGTAAACAGAAACTATTTTATTAAGTCGAAAACAGTGAAAAGCTTTTACATAACTGCTAATTCAAAAACATGTAACTATTTTGGAAACTTTTCGTTTCAAAGAGAATATAATCAGCAAGTTATTTTTTACACAAAAAATAAAATCATTTATTCACCCCAAAGGATGTTTGCGCCACCGTATGATAAAAATTTAGAAATTACTGTCAAAAGCAAAAATAAGATAAAAAAAATTAAAGTTAAAAAAGATGATTGTATTAACAACTTTTTCAAATTAATTTTGATTTCACTTAAAAACAAAAAATACAATTTTTGGCTTAACACTATGTTGCAAGATGCAAAAATTAGAGATATTATTAAAAAAAATTAGTATAACATCAACAATATTTATTATAGATCAGTATTATGAAAACAAAAATATTCTGCGACAGTGCTGATTATAAAACTATAAAGTTTTTTTCTAATAATTCTTTAGTTGCCGGTTTTACCACCAACCCTAGTTTAATGAGGCTTGCGGGCGCTAAAAATTATAAAGATTATTCGATGCAAATATTAGATATTTGTAAGAAAAAACCTATTTCTTTTGAAGTTTTTGCTGACAATCCTAAAGATATGCTTAAGCAAGCGTATAAAATTAATACCTGGGGTAAAAATGTTTATGTAAAAATACCTGTAGTAAATTCAAAGGGAAATTTTATGGGATCAGTAATTCGCGAACTTAGCAGTAAAGGTATAAAATTAAATATTACAGCTGTATACACCTATGAACAAACAAAAAAAATTTTTAAATGTTTAAATAAAAAAACAAAGTCAATAATTTCCTTATTTGCAGGAAGAATGGCAGATAAAGGTAAAGATCCAATTCCCGTTTTTAAAAAAAGTATAAGATTGACACAGAAATATCAAAATATTGAAATTCTTTGGGCTAGCACAAGAGAGGCTTATAATTTTATTCAAGCCAAACAATTAAGATGTCATATAATAACGATGCCACCAAAGGTGATTAGTCAAATAAATTCTTTTGGAAAAAGTTATAATTCCTTAACTATAGACACAGTCAAAGGATTTTTAATTGATAGCAGAAAATCTAAATTTAAAATTTAAGAAGCTTTAGATTGTCTTTTTCTGTCATGTGGATTTAGCGTAGCTTTTCTTAATCTGCAAGATTTTGGCGTAATCTCTAAGGCTTCATCAGTGTTGAGCATACTTAATTGTTCTGCAATTGCCATTTTTCTAACAGGAGTTAAAACAACATTTTCATCTGTTCCTTGAGTCCTCATATTTGTAAGTTTTTTTCCCTTCATTACATTTATTTCAAGATCTCCACTTTTAGAGGATAAACCAACAATCATTCCTTCGTAAACAGGATCATTGTGTGTAACAAACATCTCACCTCTTGCTTGTAAATTAAATATTGCAAAGGCCACTGCTTTACCTTTCTCCATTGAAATTAAAGCACCATTTCTTCTTCCTTCCATGTCACCTGTATATTCCCCATAAGAATGAAATAATCTATTAATCACTCCTGTACCTTTCGTTAAAGTTAAAAACCTACTTGTGTATCCCATTAACCCTCGTGTAGGAGCATGGAAAATTAATCGCTTTTTATCTTTACCGGTATCTTTAAGATCAATTAATTTACCTTTTCTTCGATTCATTGAGTCTATAACTTTAGAGGAATGTTCTTCATCTAAATCCATAGTAATTTCCTCTATAGGTTCTAATTTTTTCCCTGAGTCATTTGTTTGAAATAAAACTTTAGGAGGACTCACAGTCATTTCAAAACCTTCTCGTCTCATTTGAGTTAGAAGAATCTCCAACATTAATTCACCTCTGCCACTAATTACAAAAGCATCTTTATTTTTATTTTCATCAAATGATATACCAACGTTATTTTCTGCCTCTAACATTAATCTGTCTCGAATTTGAGTACTTGTTAATTTTTTTCCTTCTGTTCCGGCTAAAGGAGAGCTATTAACAGTAACTGTTATAGACATTGTTGGAGGGTCTATTGGTGTGGCATTAATTGGCTCATTAACCTCTAAATCACAAATTGTATCAGCTACGTTCGCTTTTTCTAATCCAGCAATAATAACAATGTCTCCAGCCTCACCAACTTCGATCGGCACTTTTTTAGTTCCTTCGTACCTAAATATTTTTGTTAACCGTCCCTCATCTACTTTTTCTCCCTGAAGATTAATAGCCTTAATTCTTTGATTAGCCTTGGCAGTTCCTTGAGATATTCTTCCAACTAAGCTTCTACCTAAGAAACTATCTGCGTATAAAAGAGTAGATAGCATTGCAAAAGGTTTTGTTTTATCTAACTGAGAAGGTTTAACATGATCAATAATTAAATCTAATAAAGGATGCAAATTTTCTCTTGGTCCGTCAACTTCTTTTGAGGCCCACCCAGATCTACCACTTGCGTATAACACTGGAAAATCTAATTGTTCTTCATTAGCATCTAGACTTACAAATAAATCAAATGTTTCATCAAGCACCTCATTAGCTCTTTGATCAGCTTTATCCAATTTATTAATTATTACTATTGGCTTCAGTCCTTGCTTTAAAGCTTTTGCAAGAACAAATTTGGTTTGGGGCATTACGCCTTCAGCAGAGTCTATTAGAAGCAAAGCACCATCTGCCATGTGAAGTACTCTTTCTACCTCAGCTGCAAAATCTCTGTGGCCTGGAGTATCAATAATATTAATTCTTGAGTTTTTCCATTCTATTGATGTTGGTTTAGCTAATATTGTAATTCCTCTTTCTTTTTCTAATTCACCCGAGTCCATAACTCTTTCTTCAACAACTTCATTATCTCTAAATGATCCACTTTGTTTCATTAGAGTATCAATCAAAGTAGTTTTACCGTGATCTACGTGGGCTATGATGGTTATGTTTCTTATTGTGTTCATTGTTTTAATTTTTGGTTGCGGGGGTAGGATTTGAACCTACGACCTTCAGGTTATGAGCCTGACGAGCTACCAGACTGCTCCACCCC
>Ga0209335_10000323_pt1 | contig 56179 bp, 61 predicted proteins | sample COG_09_FD_184753 | JGI IMG/M metagenome (GOLD analysis project Ga0209335, IMG submission 184753) | Pelagic Microbial community sample from North Sea - COGITO 998_met_09 (SPAdes) (version 2) | ecosystem: Environmental > Aquatic > Marine > Neritic zone/Coastal water | place: Helgoland, sampling...
ATAACTTGGTGGGCGAAGAGAGACTCGAACTCTCAAGGTATTGCTACCACCGGATTTTGAGTCCGGCGCGTCTACCAGTTCCACCATTCGCCCTTTTTATATAAATAATCTAATTGATTTTTCTTACTATGAGAACAAAAAATATAGATGTTACAAACATTATTAGCGCATAAGCAGCCGTTGGAACCATAAATACCATTTCATCAAATAATTGAGTAGCTACAAACACGGCTAAAGTTCCATTTTGTAAACCACATTCAAGTGATATACATTTTCTTTGTGGAACTCCCGATGCAAACATTTTTGCAACGTAATAACCGACAAAAATCATAGTAAGATTTAAAATTCCAGCTACTAAACCAGCTCTAGCTATGAAACTTACTATCTTATCCCACTCTTCTACCCATATAGATATAAAAACTATTAAAAATAAAATTATCGATAATCTCTGAATAATCAAAGTTTTTGATATTATAAAGTCTGTCATTAGACTTCTCACAATCATGCCAAAGAGTACAGGTACAGTTACTACAAAAAACATTTTAATTGCTATATTTAATGTTGAAATTTCCCGGGTAATCTCAACCCCTATAAAATTTGCAGAATTAAATATAATCAACGGAACTATAAAAATAGCTAATAAACTTACAACTGCTGTTAAACTGACAGATAACGCAACATCACCATTTGCAAATTTAGTTAAGACATTAGAGGTCACTCCACCAGGGGCGGCTGCGATAATCATAACACCCAAAGCTATCTCAATGGGCATTGGGATGATTAAAATAAGTCCAAAAGCAATAATGGGTAATAGAATTACTTGAGATAGAAATCCAACTATAAAGTCTCTGGGTGTCTTTATTACTCTTAAAAAATCTCTTGTTGTTAATCCAAGACCAAGACCAAACATTATTATAGCTAAGCAGATTGGAGCTAATTTAGTAGCTATTTCCATAAAAATTTAAGGTTTTAAATTTGAATTTTTATAATAATCAAAAAAAGTAGTTAAAAATTCAGCTACTTGCACTTGATTAAATCTAAAAGTTGTTTCAATTTTTGAATTCAATAGACCTTTATATTGCATAATGTATTCTAATTTTTTATTTTTTAAAATCGTTTTATTCTTAACTAGCCATCTTAATTTTCTAATTACTGTTGCTCTAGGGATACCTGAAATATCAGCAATAGATGAGGCATTAACCCCTCGATTAACATGTAAATCAGAAACTTTTTTATAATAGTTTTTATAATCAATTTCAGTAGTTACAGATCTCTCAATTATTTTATTTAAACTTTTTTGATGATGAAGGGCAACATTTCCCCAAATTATCCATGTTTCTAAATCTCTAAAATTTTTTCTATGTCTTAATAAAAAAGGAATTTGAAGTTTTAAAAAATTCAACCACATAATAGTAAAATACTTTTTTATATATTCTTTAACTTCTTCCTTTTCTAATGTCTCTCCAAACCAAATTTGTCCATCAAGATATTTTGATTTCTTGCTAATTAGAGCTGCAAGAGCATCCAGTGATTGTTCGGGTTTTTGATAACCTGCGAATTTTCTTTGCAAAATAATACTTTTTCCTTCTCGTTTAAGAATTCCGCCTTGCTGTAGTTCGTTGACTTTTCTTCTTACAGTTTCTTTAGGAATATCTAATTCAGTTGAAATTTTGATTAAGTTTAATTTATCAATAGTAAGAAAATCAAAATCATAGAACTCATCATATGATTGATAACTAAATTTATTAGCGTTTTGCTGAAAAAAATCACGGATTAAATAAATTAAAACAAGGTATTTATCAAAATCTTTAAAAGTATTGTAGGCTTGATTTGTCCAAATTTGTTGAAATTTTCCCCAAGTATCCCAATTGGAAATAATATTATTTTCCATTATATCAAGCACTAAGTCTTTATCGAATTTATTTTTATGAGATTCTCTAAAAATTTTTTTAGTTTTTATATCTATTGGGTCAACCATTAACTATTTTTTCCAGGTCACGCTTTGAGAAATCAAAATTGCCATTAAAAGCCAAATAATAAATGTTTCTCCATGTGTAAATTGGTAATTAGCACCAAATATTTTAGCAATAATTAATACTGTATAGATTGCTATTGGGGATAATATTAAACTTGCTAGATACTTAAGTATTGTGCATTTTAAATTCATAATGTTAAAAAATTTATACGATAAATGTGTTCGGCTTGCTAGACATAAATTTTCAAAGCCATTACTTGGTTTTGTGGCATTTATTGAAAGCTTCTTCTTTCCAGTGCCACCAGACTTAATGATTGTACCAATGGTAGTTGCTAAAAAAGAAGATTATTTAAAAATTTTTTTAATTGCTACAATTTTTTCTGTTCTTGGTGGTTTGTTTGGATATATGCTTGGAGTATTTTTTCTCGATTTTTCTATGGTTGTAATTGAATTATATGGATATGAAGAAAAAGTATTTGAGGTTCAAGATAAGATGTCATCTAAAGGTGGTTTTTTTCTTTGGTTAGGCATAATGTTTTTAGCAGGATTTACTCCTTTGCCTTTTAAAGTTTTTACTATCACAAGTGGAATCATAGGTTTTAATGTTATTGTATTTTTCTTTATTTGTCTTTTTACGCGAGGATTAAGATTTTTTCTTGTTGCTTATTTTACTTCATTATTTGGAAATAAATTTGGTGAATTTATAGAAAAAAAAGGCGCACTATGGTTTACAATTGGTGGAATTATAATTTTAACAATAGCAACAATTTTATATTTACTATTTAAATAATGATTACTATTAAAAACAAATTTACTTTAAACATAATTTTAATATTTAGTTTATTTGCCTTAATTACTGCTTACTTTATTCAATATTTTTTAGGTCATCAGCCATGTAATTTGTGTTTAATTGAACGTATACCCTATTTTGCTGCAGTCATTCTTATTTCTTTAATTTTTTTTCTCAATAAACATGAAAAGCTTATTGCTTTAGTCGTGGGGTTATTCTTTGTTTTTGGTGCGGTTGTTTCCTTTTATCACTTTGGAATAGAACAGGGTTTTTTTAACGAATCCCTAGTCTGCGATCTTGATGGCAATAAAACAGCAGTATCTACAAAAGATCTTTTGAAGCAATTAGAAAAAGAAATAGTAAGCTGTAAAGATGTAACTTTCAGAGTATTAGGGTTTTCTCTTGCTACATTTAATACAATTATATCTATTTTTATAAGTGTTATAATGCTTAAAATTGTAATTAATTATGACAAAAACAAATAAAAAAATATTAGAAGAGATCATCAGAGTCGACCACGCTGGTGAGAGAGGTGCTATCAAAATTTATGAGGGGCAGCTTCTAGCACTTAAAACATTTAAACAAAATGAATATTTAAAGAAAACAATTGAAGAAATGAAGGAGCATGAAAAGGAACATTATGATTTTTTTAATAATGAAATTAAAAAAAGAAATATCGTGCCCACTAAATTTTTACCACTTTGGGATTTAATGGGAGTTACTCTTGGTTTTGGAACGGCGATGCTGGGTGAAAAGGCAGCTATGCTTTGTACTGCTTCTGTTGAAGAAGTTATTGGAGATCACTATAAAAACCAAACTTATAAATTAGAAGAAGATGAAAAAGATCTTAAAGAAAAAATAATCAAATTTAGAGAAGATGAATTGCATCATAAAGATATTGCTTACGATAATGGAGCAACAAAAAAAGGATTGTACAATTTGTTGGACAAAGTTATTAAAACTTCATCTCGTATAGCTATTACAATATCTGAAAAGATCTGACTAAGGCTCTAATTCTATATCCCAATACAAATAATCCATCCAACTTTCATGAAGAAAATTTGGAGGAAAATTTCTTCCGTTCCTATGTAGATCTTCGACTGTTGGCGCGTAAGGCTTATTTGCTAATTTAAGATCACAATGCTCATATAGCTTGCCACCTTTTCTTACGTTACAGCTTGAGCAAGCTGTAACAACGTTATTCCAGTCTGTGAGGCCACCTTTTGATTTAGGCAATAAGTGATCGAATGTTAAATCTTTTCTATCTCCACAATACTGACATGCAAACTTATCTCTCAAAAAAACATTAAATCTAGTAAAGTTAGGATTCTTTGAAGGTTGAATAAAATTTTTTAGTGCAATAACACTTGGTAAATTCATTTCAAAAGATGGACTTCTAATTTTTCTTTTATAATTTGATACAATGCTTACTCGATTTAAAAAAACAGATTTTACTGCGTCTTGCCAGCACCAAATTGAAAGAGGATAATAACTTAAAGGCCTAAAATCAGCGTTGAGAACTAGTGCTGGACACTTTTCCAATGGAACTTTATCTACTGAAGAAATTATCATTCCAAAAACTAACTGAAACAGAAAATTATATCAAGTTATAATTCTGTTGCAGGTGGTTAAAAAACTAAATTAAATGTTTTTTTATAAATTGTAAGCCTAAACTTGATCCCTCTGATGGTATATGGTGTTCACAATTTTTAAAGATTTTAGATTCTATTTTATAATTATTTTTAATAAAAAAATCTTTAGCCTCTAGTAATGAATTTATTGGAACTATTTGATCTATGTCTCCATGCATTAAAATAATATTAGGCTTTGAAATAATATTTTTACCTAAGTGTTCTGTGTCTATAATTCGACCAGAATAACCAACTATTGAATTAATTGTGTCTTTTCGTTTAATTCCTGTCTGTAAACTAATCATACATCCTTGACTAAAACCACCAATTACAATTTGATTTGCTGGTAAGTTATTTTTATCTTTAACTTCATCTATAAGTGTATTCAATTTATTTTCTGCAACTAAAGATTTTGATAAAACTTGATCTGGAGTTTGATCCATCAAATCGAACCATTGAAATCCTGATGGACTTGCTGCACATTTTTCTGGAGCATCAGGACAAATAAATATTGTGTGTGGTAAATGTGCTCTCCAATAATTTGCAAGGATTGAAATATCTTTTCCATCACCACCATAGCCGTGGCAAAGTATAACAGCACTTTTAGGTTTTTCCTTAGATAATGGTTGTAAAATAATTGTATTTAATGAATAGCTCATGATAATTAATAAATTATGAATGAATTTATATTTAACTTTGTTGGTTTTACTTTATTAGGTGCAGTAGCCATAGTTTTAGTAATGGGTATTTATACTTTATTTAAGGGTGGAAATACTAGTAAAAAATATTCTAATAAATTAATGCAGCTTAGAGTTCTTCTTCAATTCATTGCCATTATTGTCTTGGTTTTAATGGCCTACTTTTTTAAAAATTAAATATATTTTCTTAAGAGTTTAATAAATTCTTCACTTTTAAAATCCACTTCTCCAACCACTCTTCCAAACTCTCTTCCATCTTTATCTATTAATATGCTCGTAGGCAAACCACGCATTTTGAAAGTTTTAACTAATTTAAAATCTGGATCAAAATAGATATCCAAACTTGTGATACCTAAGCTTTTAAAAAAATCTCCTGTTCTAAGTTTATTAGGTTTTTCCATATTTATTGCATAAACTTTTATTTCTGGGTACTTTTGGGCTAATTTTTCAAGTGAAGGCATTTCCCTCTTGCAAGGTAGGCACCAAGATGCCCAGAAATTAATTATCATGATGTTGCCTTTTTTGTTCGTTAAATCAACATCCTGAAGATTAAAATCTTTAAATTTAAGTTCCTTAATAATAAGTGGTTTTTCATGAATAACTATATTCTTAGAAAAATCCTCAGCAGCTAAAAGGTTTTTGCTGATTAAAAATACAAATATTATGTGAATATAGATTTTAAAAGATTTACTAATTTTCATATTAATTTAAATTAGAATTAACACAGTAAAATGAAAAATAAAAATAAAACAATTTGGTCTAATAGATTTAAAAACAAGATATCTCCTACTTTTCAAAAAATAGGGTCTTCTATTCATATTGATAAGAGACTTTATAAGCAAGATATAGCTGCGTCGATTGTGCATGCACAAATGCTTATGAAGCAAAAAATCATCAAAAATGAGGATGGTAACAAAATTATAAATGGACTTAACAAGATTAAAGTTAGGATAGAAAAAGGTAATTTTGAATTTAAAGAAAAATTTGAAGATATTCACTTAAACATTGAAAAAGCATTATTTGAAATTATTGGCTCTTCAGCTGGATTTCTACACACTGCAAGATCGAGAAACGATCAGGTAGTAACTGATTTTAAATTATGGATTAAAGAAGCATCAAAAGAAACTTTGAAAGATATTTCTTTAGTAATGAAAAATTTAATTAAAAAAGCTGAAAAAAATACTGATACTATTATGCCTGGTTTGACACATTTAAAAAATGCACAGCCTATCTCTTTTGCTCACTATCTTTTATCTTACTATGAAATGCTAAAGAGAGACAAAAAAAGATTTGAAAATAATCTGAAACTTTTAGATGAGTGTCCGCTTGGATCAGCAGCACTTTCCGGTACATCATATAAAATAGATAGAAATTATACTGCAAAAAAACTTGGTTTTAAAAAATCAACAGATAATTCTATTGATGCAGTATCAGATAGAGATTTTGTAATTGATTTTTTATATGCCTCTGCTGTTTGTGCAATGCATCTGTCTAGATTAGCAGAAGATTTTATTATTTATAATTCTGATGCTTTCAATTTAATTTCATTTAAAGATAGTATGCTTACAGGGTCTTCTATTATGCCCCAAAAAAAAAATCCTGACCCCGCAGAATTAATAAGAGGTAAAGTTGGAATAAGTTATGGAAAGTTGAATGCTATGTTAACAATAATGAAGGGTCTTCCTATGTCTTACTTTAAAGATATGCAGGATGATAAAGAATTAGTTTTTGATGGATATGATACTTTAAAAAATACTTTAACCATGAGCGCTGAGTTAATTAATTCTGTAAATGCAAATAAAACAAATATGCTTTTTATGGCTAATCAAGGCTATACAACAGCTACTGATTTTGCAGACTACCTTGTTAAACATAAGAATTTATCTTTTAGAGAGGCTTACGCTACTTCTGCAAAGCTAGTTAATTACGCAGAAAAAAGTAAAAAATTGTTGTCTGAACTAAATTTGGAGGAAATCAGAAGATTTCATAAAAATTTGGATAAAAGTGTTTTAAAAGTATTCGATGTAAAGAATTCTATGAATATGAAAAAATCTCATGGAGGAACATCTGTATTTAATGTTAAATCAATGTTAAAAAAATACAAAAAGGAAATTAAATGAAACTTTTAACCTCTTTTTTCTTAATAATTTTTATTTTAACTAATTGCGGGAAAAAATCTGAACCTAAATACCAAGGTAAAATAGATCAGATAAAAATAACTTCATAATCAAATGCAAAATTTAAGATATGTTAGTAAAAATTTATTTGTTGAGAGATTATCAATCAAAAATTTTTTAAAAAAAAATAAAACACCCTTCTATATTTATTCGGAAAATCAAATTGTTTTGAATTTTTTAAAGTTTGCAAATACATTTAAAAAAACTAACCCTTTAATTTGCTTTGCAGCAAAATCTAATAGTAATGTAAATATACTTAAAATACTTGGTAAATTAGGTGCGGGAGCTGATGTAGTTTCAGGGGGTGAACTTTTAAAAGCTCTAAAAGCCGGCATCAAACCAAATAAAATTGTTTTTTCTGGAGTTGGTAAAACTGAGGAAGAGTTGAAAATTGCGATCAACAAAAAAATTTTATTAATCAATTGTGAGTCTGAAAGTGAGGCAAAATTAGTAAACGATTTAGCTAAAAAATTAAGAAAAAAAATTTCAATTGGATTTAGATTAAATCCCAATGTTGATGCAAAAACACATAAAAATATATCAACTGGTAAAGCTGAGAATAAATTTGGACTATCAATAAAAAGTTTTAAGGCTTTTCTTAAAACGATTAAATCTTTTAAATATATCAAATTAGATGCTTTAAGTGTTCATATCGGCAGTCAAATCTTAAACGATACACCTTTCAAAAAAACACTTAATGTGATGAGTGAATTGATTAAAGAATTAAAACTAAATTTAAAATATGTCGATTTGGGTGGTGGTTTTGGTATAAATTATACCGATAAAGAAAAACCAATTAATTTAAACAAATATTCAAAACTAGTAGAAAATTTTGCTAAAAAATTAAATTGTAAAATAATTTTTGAGCCAGGAAGATCTATTATTGGAAATACTGGTCTCCTAATTAGTAAAATACAATTTATTAAAAAAGGAGCTAATAAAAACTTTATAATATTGGATGCTGGTATGAATGATTTTATGCGCCCAGCTTTATATGAAGCTTTTCATAAAATTATTCCAATTTCTAAAAATTCATCAAAAATGAGAGGTAAAATAGAATTTGTTGGACCAATATGTGAGAGCACTTGTAAATTTGGAGTTTATAATAGCTATCAAAAAATAAATGAAAATGAGTTTGTCGCTATCACTAATGTTGGGGCTTATGGCTCATCTTTATCTTCAAATTATAATACAAGACCATTAATTGCTGAAATTTTAATCAATAAAAATAAATCTAGATATATTAGGAAGAAGCAAAATTTACTAAAATTGATTAATTCTTAATGCAGCTTATTAGATCATTAATCTTTAATATTTTTTTATTCGCTGGCCTTATAACAATTTTTATTTTAGCCATACCAACATTAGTTTTACCAAGTAAATTTACAATATTTTTTGGTAGATTATCTGCAAAATATATAGTTCTCATTTTAAGACTTATCTTAAATACAAAAGTAATATTTCATGGAATTGAAAATTTAAAAAAAGTGGATAATTTTTTTGTTGCCTCTGCACATCAATCAATGTTTGAAACTTTTGCTCTTCAGATACCTTTAAATGGTCCAATCTTCATTTTAAAAAAAGAACTTCTTAATATTCCATTGTTTGGTTGGTACTTAAGAAAAATAGATTCAATAGCAATTATTAGAGAAACAACAACCAAAGAAAATTTAAATTTTTTTGACAAAGTTAAAGAAAAAATTGAAAAGTATAAAAGACCTCTTTTAATATTCCCGCAAGGAACAAGAGTAAAACTTAATGAGCGGCCACCGTTTAAAAAAGGAGTTGGTAGAATTTATAAAGCTCTGGATTTACCTTGTATTCCCGTAGCTTTGAACACTGGAAAGGTTTGGCCGAAAAATAGTTTTATGAAATATCCAGGTGATATTCACATTTCATTTTTAGAACCAATTATATCAGGTAAAGGTAACGAAGAATTTGTTAAAGATGTAGAAAATAAGATCTATACTGAAATTAAAAAATTTGAAACTCGCCCTTGATTATTTTCTTCCAAAACCTGGCTTGTCAGTATCCTGTCCAGCTTCGATAATTTCTTTTCTTACTTTTTTAGTTGAAGAAAAAATTTCTAAAAGTTTTTTACTATCCTTATTTTTTATAGCATCTTTAATTTCATTAAGATTTTTAGAGTAGTTGTCTAAAACTTTTAAGATGTTTTCACTATTATCAATAAATATATCTTTCCACATTAATGGGTCTGATGCTGCTATTCTTGTAAAATCTCTTAGACCACCTGCACTGTATTGAATAACATCATCTTTAAATTTGTCTTCGTTGTTTATTGCAGTTTTTACAATACTGTAAGCTACTGCATGCGGTAAATGACTTGTAAGAGATAAGACATAATCATGATCTTCAAAGGTCATTAATTTAGTCTTACTGCCGAGCTTATTCCAAAAGTTCTCTAAAGCTTTTATTTTATCTTCAGGAGTTTTTTCATCAGCAGATATAATACACCATCTATTTTTAAATAAACTTGCAAAACCTGCCTCCGGTCCACTGTATTCGGTTCCGGCTATAGGATGTGAAGCTATCCAATTTACATTTTTAAGACTCAGGCTACCAATAATTTTATTAACTTCTTTTTTTGCAGAGCCTGTGTCTGTTAAAATTACATGTTCTTTCAGGTTAGATTGAATAGAAAGTAATATTTCTTTGTAGCTACTCAATGGTGAAGCAATTACTACTAAATCAGAATCCTTGACTACATCAGAAATGTTATTGCAAATTTCTACTGAAAAATTTTTTTTCAAGTAATCAGTTACACGAGGTGATTTGTCGTAAGCACTTATTTTAGATGCTAATTTTTTTTCTTCTACAGCTCTCAAGATAGAAGATCCAATTAAACCACACCCAATTATACTAATTTTATTAAACATTTAATATCTTTTTCATTTTTAAAATTAATTTTCTATTTTCTTTACTTTTTCCAATTGTAATTCTTAATGAATTCTTAATACCATAAACATCCATTTTACGAACTAAAATTCCTGCTTTAGCTAAAAGTTTAAAAACTTTTGATGATTTAATTTTTACTTTATTAAAATGAACTAATAAAAAATTACTAAAGCTCTTATTAGTTTCAATTTTCATACTTTTAAATTCATTAAACATCTTTTTATTCCAATTATTAACGTGCTTTATTTCTTTTTTTAACCAAGCGTTGTCTTTTACTGCTGCAGATGCAGCAGATAAAGCTGCCCTGTTCACATTAAAAGGTGGTTTAATTTTATTCAACACATCAATAATTTCTTTTGGTCCATATCCCCACCCTACACGTAGACCAGCTAATCCATAGATTTTTGAAAATGTTCTTGTCACTATAACATTTTTATAATTCGAAAAAAGTTTTAAAGCTGGAACATAATCTTTTTGCTTTACATATTCAAAATATGCATCATCTACCACTAACAAAATATCACTTCTTAATTTTTTTCTCAGGAATAATAAATCTTTTTTATTTATATAAGTTCCAGTTGGGTTATTTGGATTAGCTAAAAAAACAATTTTTGTTTTTCTAGTAACTCTTTTTATAATATCTGATACTGAAGCAGTGAAATTATTTTCTTTAGAAAAAATAACTTTTGCTCCATTCATCTTGCTATAAATTCTGTAGATGATAAAACTATATTTAGGCACAATTACTTCGTCACCTTTTTTTAAGTATGATTTGCAAATTAACTCAAAAATCTGGTCAGACCCTGAACCTAGGATAATTCTATTTTTTTCTATTTTAAATTTATAAGATAAAGTTTCTCTTAAGAACGTTCCGTTAGAGTCGGGGTACCTTGCGAAGCTTTTTGATACTTTAATATATTCCTTTTTTGCTTTTGGACTAGGTCCAAGCGCAGACTCGTTGGCCGATAATTTTATTTTGGCTAATTTTTTTTTAAACAAGCTCATTCCAGGTATGTACTTTTCAGCTTGTATATTATTTGGTTTAGGTAGCTTCATTTTATTGTAATATCTAAATTATATGCGTTTTTCTATAAGTCTTTATCTTATATAAAATTGACAAGTTTGTGATGATTTAGTAAACATTACTCGCGCTGATTTAACCATATTGCTAGCGCATAATAAATATAGCTAAAAAGGGAGAACGCCCAGTTTAGCTGGGCTTTTTTTTTGGATGAATAAAAAAATTGAAGATATAAAAAAAATTAGCGTTTCAAAACCACTTAAACTTGATTGTGGAAAAACTGTTAATAGTTTTCCTCTTGCTTATGAGACATACGGGAAGCTTAACGAAAATAAAAACAACGCAATTTTAGTTTTTCATGCTTTAACTGGCGATCAATTTGTAGCTGAAACTAATCCTGTTACAAACAAAGAAGGTTGGTGGGTTACAGCTGTTGGTCCTGGTAAACCAATTGATACAGATAAATACTTTGTGATTTGTGCAAATGTTATTGGGGGATGCATGGGTTCTTGGGGTCCGGGTGGTACAAACAAAGAAACGAGTCAGCCTTATGGATTAGATTTTCCTGTAATAACTATTAAAGACATGGTTAGAGCTCAAGAGTCTCTTCTAGAGTATCTTGGTATCAAAAAACTTTTATGTGCTACTGGTGGATCAATGGGTGGAATGCAACTATTACAATTTTGTGCAACTTTTCCTGATAAAACTTTTTCAGCAATACCTATTGCTTGCAGTGCAAGTCATAGTGCTCAAAATATTGCTCTAAATGAATTAGCTCGTCAGGCAATAATGGCTGATCCAGTTTGGGATAACGGAAAATACTTTCTTAAAAATACTCAGCCAAAAAATGGTCTTGCAGTTGCAAGGATGGTTGGCCATATAAGCTATTTATCAGAACAAGGTATGCAAGAAAGATTTGGTAGAAAGCTCCAAGAAAAAGCAGATTACGAATTTAGTTTTAATGCAGACTTTCAAGTGGAGAGTTATTTAAGACACCAGGGTAATTCCTTTGTTGAAAGATTTGATGCTAATTCAATTTTATACATTACAAGAGCAATGGACTACTTTGATCTATCTAAGCAATTTAAAGGAGGGCTTGTAGAAGCTTTTAAAAACCAAAAAACAAAATTTTTAGTCATTTCATTTTCATCTGATTGGCTTTATACGACAAAAGAAAATAAAGATATTGTTATTGCTCTAAACGCTTCAGGTGCAGATGTCTCTTATTCAGAAATTATAACAGATAAAGGTCATGATTCTTTCTTAGTTAATGAATCAGAATTTTTAAAAACATTAAAGGGGTTTATAGACTCGATGTATGAAAAATTTAAAAATGAAAAAAGAATTTAAAGTAATTGCGGATTTATTGCCTGACAATACAAGAGTGTTGGATGTAGGTTGTGGAGATGGGTCTTTGATGAACCTTCTGGTAAAAGAGAAAAATATAGAAGTTCGTGGATTAGAACTTGGAAAACAAAATGTGCAAGAATGTATTTATAAAGGACTGCCAGTAATTCAAGGAAATGCAGAAACAGAACTTTATCAATTTCCTGCCCAATCTTTTGATTACGTTGTTCTTAGTCAAACTCTTCAAGCATTCTATAATCCTGAAAAAGTATTAAAAGAATTATTAAGAATTGGAAAATCTGTAATTGTTTCTATTCCAAATTTTGGCTATTGGAAAGTACGAACCAGTTTATTATTTTTTGGTAAAATGCCAGTAACTAAAACTTTACCTAATAAATGGTATAACACTCCCAACTTACACATGTGCACAATTAAAGATCTTTTTAATTATTGTGATAGTCAACATATAAACATTAGAAAAGTTATTGGGTTAAATGAAGACAAAATCTCATTAATTAATAAAAGTAATTTAGAATTAAAAAATTTTTTTTCTAAAGTGGGGATTTTTTTAATTGGGTAAAAATGAATATTGAAATAATTTCTTGTTTAAATGACAATTATAGCTATTTAGTTCATGAAGAAAAAAGTAACATTGTTGCTATTATTGATCCTTCAGAGTTTGAGCCTTGTGACGTATTAATTAGAAAAAAATATAAAAAACTAGACTATATATTAAATACACATCATCATTATGATCACGTGGGTGGAAATGAGAAACTTAAAAAAAAATATAATTCTACTGTATTAGGATTTGAAGGTGATAAAGATCGTATTCCCTGTATAGATGAATCTTTAAAAGATAATCAAAGTTTTAAAATTGGAAATTTAAATTTTTTGGTAATTTTTATACCTGGTCATACAAAAGGACATATTGCATTTTACTTAGAAAAAGAAAAAATTGTATTTACTGGTGATACTCTTTTTTCTTTAGGATGTGGAAGAATTTTTGAAGGAACCTATGAACAAATGTTTAACTCTCTAAATAAATTAAAAAATTTACCTGTTGATACAAAAATATATTGTGGCCATGAGTATACTAAAAAAAATTTAAATTTCTGTCTTACGTATGATCGAAATAATAAAATCTTGAAAAAAAAAAGTGAATGGGTAAATTCCAATACTATAACTATACCTTCGTCAATTGAGGAAGAGTTAAAAACCAATATATTTTTAAGATGTAATGAACAATCAGTTAAAGATGCTTTAAATTTAAAAAATTCTTCAGATCAAGAAATTTTTGTTAAATTACGTGATTTAAAAGATAATTTTTAGCTTCATACATCTTGACTTGATAGTTCTGCAAGCTATATTGCCCTAGATTTAAAGGAAAACTATTTATGTCATTTGCTATTATTGAAACAGGTGGAAAACAATACAAAGTTTCTGCAAGTAAAATACTCGAAATTGAAAAATTAGATGCTGAAAAAGGCAAAATAATTAAATTTAAAAATGTTTTACTTCTAAACGATGATAAGAATACAGAGGTAGGCAACCCTAATATTGAAGGGGCTGTTGTAGAGGCAAAACTTTTAGACAATGTAAAAGATAGGACGATTTTAATATTTCATAAAAGAAGAAGAAAACACTCAAGAAAAAAAAATGGGCATAGACAAAGACATTCAAAAATACAAATTACAAAAATACTATCTAAAGATGGTAAGACTATAGATGAAGCTAAAGTATCTGAGCCTAAGAAAGCTCTTAAAAAAGATGCTGTCAAAAAAGATATAAAAAAAAGTGTAAAAAAATAGGAAATTAAATGGCAACAAAAAAAGCAGGTGGATCATCCAAAAACGGCCGAGATAGTAAAGGAAGACGGTTAGGCGTTAAAAAATATGGTGATCAAATAGTTATTCCTGGAAATATAATTGTTAGACAAAGAGGAACAAAGATTCACCCAGGTGAAAATGTTGGAATGGGCAAAGATCATACAATTTTTTCTGTTATAAGAGGAAAAGTAAAGTTTAAAAAATCAAAATTAAACAGAACCTTTGTTTCTGTAATCCCAAGTTAGATTTATAAATAACTTTAGTTATTTATAATATATCCATAATGAAATTTTTAGATCAAGCAAAAATCTATATTAAAGCAGGGAATGGTGGTTCTGGCTCAGCACATTTTAGAAGGGAGAAGTTTGTGGAGTACGGTGGACCGGATGGTGGTGATGGTGGTGATGGTGGATCTATTATTATTGAGTCTGATCGTAATTTAAATACTTTAATAGATTTTAGATACTCACAGCATTTTAAAGCAGAACATGGTCATGCAGGAAGTAAAAGAAATAGAACTGGAGCTAATGGAAAAGATATGATTCTAAGGGTTCCAGTTGGAACGCAAGTCTATGAGGAAGATAATAATACTCTAATTTATGACTTTACAAAAAATAAAGAAAAGTACTTAGTAGCCGCAGGTGGTAAACGTGGTTTAGGAAATGTTAGATTCAAAAGTTCTACCAACCGTGCCCCAAAAAAAAAGACATCTGGGAAAATTGGAGAAGAGTTTTGGATATGGTTTCAGTTGAAAGTAATTGCAGACATAGGCATAATAGGACAGCCTAACGCAGGAAAATCAAGCTTGTTAGCAAGTCTAACACGGGCAAGACCTAAAATTGCTAATTACCCATTTACAACAATTAACCCTAATTTAGGAGTTACTCATTATGATGGGAAGGAGGTAACGTTGGCAGATATACCTGGTTTAGTCGAGGGAGCACATAAAGGAGTGGGACTTGGTGATAAGTTTTTGCGTCATATAGAACGATGCAAAATTTTGTTACATTTAATTGATTTAACTGAAGAAAATTTAGTAGATATTTACAAAAAAATTAAGTTTGAATTGTCTGCATATGATAAAAGTCTTACACAGAAAAAAGAAATGATTTTTTTCAATAAATCAGATTTATTAAAGAAACAAGAAATTGATAAAAAACTAAAAAAGTTTAAAGAAAAAATAAAAAAAAAATTTGAAATTATTTCGGTTTTTTCATCAAAAGATATTCAAAAAATTAAAAAAATACTAATTAAAAATGTTACTTAAAAATTCTAAAAAAATTGTTATAAAAATTGGTTCTTCGACAGTTGTAGATAATAAGGGTAGATTTAAACGAAAATGGGTTTCAAGTTTAATTAAAGATATCAAAAGGTATAAGGGGAATAGTGATTTAGTAATTGTTTCTTCAGGTGCAATTGCCTTAGGACAAAACTATTTAAGTATAAAAAAGAAAAAAATTAAACTTGAAATGAATCAAGCTATAGCAGCGGTTGGTCAAATTCATTTGGCGGGTGAGTTTCAAAAATTATTTGATAAATATAAAATTAAAACAGGTCAAATTTTAATTAGTCCAGATGATACTGAACAGCGTAGGAGAGCACTCAATGTAAGAAGAACATTTGATAATTTATTTAAATTAAAGGCTATACCTATTGTTAATGAAAATGATACTACAGCAACTTCAGAAATTAAGTATGGAGATAATGATAGACTGGCAGCTAGAGTCGCTCAAATTATTGGTGCTGACACTTTAATTATCTTATCTGATGTTGATGGACTTTATGATAAATCAAAGAAAAAAAATATCATTAAAACAGTTTCAAAAATTGATTCAAATATATATGCCTTAGTTGATGATAAAAAAAATTCATACGGATCGGGTGGAATTATGACTAAATTAGATGCTGCTAAAATTTGTATGAATGCAGGTTGCAATATGTTTATTGGAAATGGCAAGAATGACAATCCAATAAACAGAATGGTTAAGGAAAAATTGTATACTCACTTTATTCCAAGAATTTCAAGTTTAGATGCAAGAAAAAAGTGGATTATTAGCTCAATAAGCTCTTCAAGTAAAATATATATTGATCATGGAGCAGCGTTAGCATTAGATAAAGGAAAAAGTTTACTAGCCGCAGGTATTGTTAAGATAGAGGGAAAATTTGAAAAAGGTGAAAATATTCTTGTAGTTGATGAAAATAACAAAAATTTTGCTAGAGGTCTGTCTTCTTTTTCTTCCTCTGAAATTAATAAGATTAAAGGGAAGCAAAGTAATGAAATAGAAAAAATTTTAGGGTATTTAAGCAAATCTGAGATAATTCACAAAGATGATATGGTAAAGTTGTAAAATGAAATATTTAGAAAAAATAGGATCAAATTCTAAAAAAGCTTTTCAAAAATTGAAATATGTTAATCACAATAAAATAAAAAAAGTATTGGATCATTACAATTCCGCTATTTTAAAGAATAAAAAAAAATTAATAAATGAAAATATAAAAGATGTTAAAAGTATAAAAAGGAAACATCTCATTGACAGGCTTATTTTAAACGATAAGAGAATTGAAGGAATTAGACATTCAATTAATGAGATTGCTAAATTTAAGAATCCTATTGGTCGTATAATTGAAAAATGGAAAAGACCGAATGGACTTAAAATACATAAAGTCACAACTCCAATTGGAGTAATAGGTATTATCTTTGAAAGTAGGCCAAATGTTACAGCTGATGTTGCTGCGTTATGTTTGAAGTCCAGTAATTGTTGTATTTTAAGAGGTGGGTCTGAAGCTTTTAACTCAAATCAATTTCTTGCTGATCTTTTTAGAGATTCATTAAGTAAAAATTTAATAGATAAAAATTGTGTACAATTTATAAAAAAAAAAGATAGAAAAGTTGTAAATTCACTCCTTTCAAAAATGAGTAATTATATTGATGTTATAGTTCCAAGAGGTGGCAAAGGTTTGGTGAAGACAGTGCAAAGATTTTCTAATGTACCTGTCATTGGTCATCTGGAGGGCTTATGTCACTTATATGTTGATAAAACTGCAAATAAAGAAATGGCAAGAAAAATAATCGTTAATGCTAAGATGCGTAGGACAAGTATTTGTGGTGCGGTAGAAACTTTGTTGATTGATGAACAAGCATTAAAGACACATGGTAAGATGATAATTAATTCACTAATTGAATCAGGGTGTGAGGTTAAAGTTGATGCAAAGATTAATAGAATTTTTAAAAATAGACTTAAAATTGCAAAAGAAATTGATTGGAAAACTGAGTACTTAGAAGCGATAATTTCAATAAAAGCTGTTAGAAATGTTAAAGAAGCTGTTAATCATATTTTAAAATATGGTACGATGCATACTGATGGAATAATTTCTAGAAGTGCTAAAAATGTAAAAATTTTTTTAGATGGAGTTAATAGTTCGATAGCTATGCATAATACTTCAACTCAATTTGCTGATGGAGGAGAATTCGGTTTTGGTGGAGAAATTGGAATTTCTACAAATAAACTACCGCCTAGAGGTCCTGTGGGAATTAACCAATTAACTTCTTATAAATATCTTGTTTATGGGAAAGGAATTACAAGATTATAATAAATGCCAAAGCTAAAAAAAAAGGCAATTGGTATATTTGGTGGCAGCTTTGATCCTCCTCATGAAGGGCATATTGAAATTTCTAAAGCTACTCTAAAAAAAATAAATCTAAAAAAAATTTATTGGATAATAACTAAAAAAAATCCGTTCAAAAATGAAGCTTTTTTTCCATTAAAAGAAAGATTGCTTAGGTCTAAACGAGCTTTAAAAAAACTTAAAAATATGGATGTTCTATACCTAGATGATAAAATTAAGTCATCTCGTATGGTTAAAGTGATTAATTATTTTATAAAAATTAAAAATCAAAAAGAATTATATTTAATTATGGGTTCTGATAACTTGATAAGTTTTCATAAGTGGACAAGTTGGAAAAAAATAGTAAAATTGACAAAATTAGTTGTTTTTTCTAGGAAAGGATATGTTAAAAAGAGTAAAGAATCTCTTGTGGTAAAATATTTGAACAAAAAAAATATCATTTTTTTAAACAATAAAACAATAAATATTTCATCATCAAATATTAAAAAAAATTACTTTAAATCATGTAAATGAAAATAGCTGAAATAAAAAATAATATTGAAAAAATTTTAGATGACAACAAGGCTAAAAATATTATTGCCATAAATTTAAAAAATAAATCTTATATTGCCGATTACATGATAGTTGCCTCTGGAACATCATCTAGACATTTACAAGCATTGTCTGAAATTTTGGTAACAGAATTAAAAAAAATTGGTTTAAAAGATTGTCGTATTGAAGGTCGAGAAAGTAATGACTGGAAATTAGTAGACGCTATAGATATTATAATACATATATTTCATCCAGAAAAACGTGAATTTTATGATCTTGAAAAAATGTGGTCAGAAGAAATTCCTAAAGAAAAAGCATTTATATGAAAAAAATTATTTTTTTATCAGTATTTTTTTTAAATTTAAATTTTGTCTATTCTTATTCGAATAATGAACTATATGATAAGATTGATCTTTTTGGAGAAGTTTTAGATAAAATTAATAAAGATTATGTAGACGAAGTTAATCAACCGAAAATGATTGATTCTGCAATCAATGGTGTTCTACAATCGCTAGACCCTTACTCTGCATATATGAGTCCAGAGTTGTTCAGTGAAATGCAGACAGATACTCGAGGAGAGTTTGGTGGCTTAGGTATAGAGATAGGCATGGAATCTGGAGTAGTAAAGGTTATAGCGCCCATAGATGACACTCCAGCGGCAAACGCTGGAATAAAAGCAGGAGACTACATAGTAAAAATAGGTGATAACCAGGTCCAGGGAAAATCATTAATGGAAGCAGTTAAACTAATGAGAGGACCAGTTGGTACTTCTATTAGATTAACTATAAGAAGAAAAAATTTAAAAAAACCCCTAGAATTTAATATAATGCGAAAAATAATAGAGGTGAAGTCTGTTAAATCAGAAATCTTAGGTAAAGATAAAAATCTAGGCTACATAAGACTTAAGTCATTTAATGAAAATAGTGATAATCAATTTTTAAATATCATAAAACAATTTGAACAAAATTCAAAAATAGAAGGCTATATATTAGATTTAAGAAATAACCCTGGAGGATTATTAACACAAGCAATCAATATTACAGATTTTTTTTTAAATGATGGTGAAATAGTTTCAACAAAAGGCCGTAAAGCATCCGAATCAAGAAAGTTTTTTGCTAGAAAAGGTGATGAAATTAAAGGTAAACCGATAATTGTATTAATTAATAAAGGTTCAGCGTCTGCGTCTGAAATATTTGCTGGCGCTCTTAAAGATCACAAAAGAGCAATTATTTTAGGTGAAAACTCATATGGTAAAGGTTCTGTTCAATCAATTATTCCTTTGCGTAATGGTGGAGGGATAAGGTTAACAATTTCTAAATATTACTTGCCATCAGGTAATTCAATATCTGAAGTTGGGGTAACTCCTGATATTTTGGTAGAGGAGAGTGGCGAAAATTTCAAAATAAATACAAAAAATGATAATCAATTAAATTACGCTTTAAAGTTATTTAATTCATAAATTGATGTTGGAAACAAAACTTCCTCTTAGAGTTGGCGTAGGGGTAATAGTTTTAAATAGTAAAAATCTTGTTTTTGTTGGAAGGCGAGCAGATAATCCTACTGATATGTGGCAAATGCCACAAGGAGGAGTTGAAAAAAATGAATATTTATTAGGTGCAATGAAAAGAGAACTATATGAAGAAACTAGTATTAAAAGTATAGAAGTTTTAAAAGAATTAGATAAATGGTTGGAATACGAATTACCAAAAAATCTTTTAGGAAAAATTTGGAAAGGACAATTTAGAGGCCAAAAACAAAAATGGTTTATAGCTAGATACACTGGAGATGAAAGTGAGATTAATGTAAATACGAAATGCCCAGAATTTATTGATTGGAAATGGATAAAAATGGATGAACTTCCAAAAGTGGCTGTTCATTTCAAAAAACAGACTTATAAAAAATTATTGTCAGAACTAAAGAAATTTATTGATTAATCTGCTTAAGTGTTTCAATCTTATAAGACAGTAAATATTTTTCTTTATCATTTATTTCACCACTATTAAATTTGTCTTGAGATTTTTTTATCATTGTATCTATAAGTTCTTTTTCTAAACTATCTAAATATTTTGTAGTTGATGATAAAATCAGTAGATTGTTATTAGCAAACTCAACAGTACCGTCTTCTGTAAAAAAAATTCTCTCATCATTATTATTTTTAACTATTATTAATCCAGGTCTTAAAAATGTGATTAAAGGAATATGGTCTTTTAATATTCCCATTTGACCTTCGTACGAAGGGATTGTTACTTCTGTTGTTTCTGATTTTAAAATTGTTTTATCTGGGCTAATAATTTCAATTGTAAAGTTTTCTGACATTATTTTTTAGTATCTTTGGACATTCTTTCGGCTTTTTCTAAAACTTCTTCTATTCCACCTACCATATAAAATGCCGACTCAGGTAAATGATCATACTCACCTTTGCAGATTGCATCAAAACCTTTGATTGTCGAATCTAGATCTACAAGCTTTCCAGGTGAACCTGTAAAAACCTCTGCAACAAAAAAAGGTTGCGATAAAAATCTTTGAATTTTTCTTGCCCTAGCTACAGTTAATTTATCTTCTTCTGAAAGCTCATCCATTCCAAGAATTGCAATTATATCTTGTAAAGACTTGTAAGCCTGTAAAATTTTTTGAACTTCTCTAGCTACTCTATAATGTTCTTCTCCCACAACCCTTGGGTCTAATATTCTAGATGTTGAGTCTAGAGGATCTACTGCAGGATAAATTCCAATTTCTGCTATCTGTCTAGATAATACAGTTGTTGCATCCAAATGCGCAAAAGAAGTTGCAGGTGCAGGATCTGTTAAATCATCTGCAGGTACGTAAATTGCTTGTACAGAGGTAATTGATCCTTTGTCTGTAGATGTAATTCTTTCTTGAAGGTTTCCCATATCTGTTGCTAGTGTCGGCTGATAACCTACCGCAGAAGGAATTCTTCCTAGCAAAGCTGATACCTCCGAACCTGCTTGTGTAAATCTAAAAATATTATCAACAAAAAATAGTACATCTTGACCTTCTTTATCTCTAAAATACTCTGCTACTGTTAAACCTGTTAAAGCTACTCTTGCTCTTGCACCTGGTGGCTCATTCATTTGCCCATAAACTAGGGCAGCCTTAGAACCTTTTCCTTCAGTCTTAATAACACCAGACTCTATCATTTCATGATATAAATCATTTCCTTCCCTAGTCCTTTCACCAACTCCGGCAAAAACTGAAAATCCTCCGTGAGCTTTAGCAATGTTATTAATCAATTCCATTATGGTTACTGTTTTACCTACTCCTGCGCCTCCAAATAAGCCAATTTTTCCACCTTTTGCATAGGGCGCTAGTAAGTCAATGACTTTGATTCCAGTAACTAATTGCTCAGTTTCTGTTGCTTGATCTGTGAATTTTGGTGCCTCTCTATGTATCGGCCATTTTTCTCTAGTTTTTACTTCTCCTTTTTCATCGATTGGCTCACCAATAACATTTATAATTCTTCCTAGTGTTTCTGGACCGACAGGAACACTTATTGGAGAACCGGTATTTGTAACCTCATCGCCTCTTTTTAATCCTTCCGTCGCATCCATGGCAATAGTTCTCACAGCGTTTTCCCCTAAGTGTTGAGCAACTTCAAGGATAAGCCTGTTTCCACTATTGCTGACTTCTAAAGCTGTATAAATTTCAGGTAGATCCGTTTCGAAATTTACATCAACTACCGCTCCAATGATTTGAGTTATTTTTCCTTTTTTATTCATGATTATAAACTTTCTGCTCCAGATATGATTTCAATTAACTCTTTTGTTATAGAAGCTTGTCTGCTTCTATTATAATTTATAGTTAATTTATCGACTAAATCTCCTGCATTTCTTGTTGCATTATCCATGGCTGTCATTCTCGAACCTTGTTCGCTAGCAGCATTTTCAAGAAAAGCTTTAAAAACTTGTGTAGATATATTTTTTGGTAACAGATCTTCTAAAATTTCATCTTCATCTGGCTCAAATTCATAAGAAACTTCTTCTTCTTTTTTATTGTCTATCAATTCTGTTTTCCCGGCAGGAATTATTTGTTGCATTTGAGGTATTTGGGTTATTACATTTTTAAAATTACTATAAAACAAAAAACATTTATCAAATTGTTTTTTGTTAAATAAATCTATAATTTCTTTGCCAACAACTTCTGCTTCAGTGAAGCTTATTATTTTTTTTTCCTTAAAACTAATTTTTTTAATAATATATTTTCCAAATTCTCTTTTAATCTGATCCAATCCTTTAGAGCCTACTGTGATTATCTTTAGTTCTTTTCCCTCTCTTATCAATTTTTTAAAATTATTCTTAGCTAATCTGCAAATATTTGAATTAAAGCCTCCACATAAACCACGATCTGCTGTTAAAACTATGCATAAATAAACTTTGTCTTGACCTGTCCCAATCATAAGTTTCGGCGCGTTTTCTGGATCATTTAAAGACTTTGTCAGATTTAAAACTATATTTTGCATTTTTTGACTATAAGGCCTTCCCTTTTCAGCATTTTCTTGTGCTTTTCTTAATTTAGCTGCAGCAACCATTTTCATAGCTTTTGTAATTTTTTGTGTTGACTTAACACTTTTAATTCTTTTTTTTAAATCATCTAAAGTTGGCATTATTATTTATTCTCTTTTTTATATTCTTCAATTATTTTAGATAAAGATTTTTCCGTATCTTCCTCTAACTTTCCAGAAGATTGGATCGCCTCTAAAATTTCAGGTGCATTTAACTTGATTTTTTCTAAAATGTCTTTTTCGAATTTCTTAATTTTATTTAAATCAATGTCATCTAAATGTCCTTTTACCCCAGTAAAAACTGAAATCACCTGCTCCGCCACTGTCATTGGTGAATATTGGTCTTGTTTAAGTAGCTCTGTTAATTTAGCTCCTCGATTTAAAAGCTGCTGAGTTGACGCATCAAGATCAGATCCGAATTGAGCAAATGCTGCCATTTCTCGGTATTGAGCAAGCTCTAATTTAATTGATCCAGCCACTTTTTTCATTGCCTTAGTTTGAGCTGCTGATCCTACTCTGGAAACAGAAAGACCAACATTTACTGCTGGTCGAATTCCCTGATTAAAAAGCTCTGTCTCTAAAAAAATTTGGCCATCTGTGATTGATATTACATTTGTGGGTATGTATGCCGACACATCTCCTGCTTGAGTTTCAATTATTGGTAATGCTGTTAATGATCCACCTCCATTCTTATCACTTAGTTTAGCTGCTCTTTCAAGTAGTCTGCTATGTAAATAAAATACATCACCTGGATACGCTTCTCTTCCAGGTGGTCTTCGAAGTAGTAAAGACATTTGTCTATATGCTACAGCCTGTTTAGATAAATCATCATAAATTATCAACGCATGCATTCCATTATCTCTAAAGTATTCACCAATTGTACAACCAGTATATGGTGCTAAGAATTGCAAAGGTGCTGCATCAGAGGCTGTGGCAGCAACTATTGTAGTATATTTTAAAGCTCCAGCTTCTTCCAAAGTTTTTGTAATTTGTGCAACAGTAGATCTCTTCTGACCAATTGCAACATAAACACAATATAATTTTTTCTTTTCATCGTTAGATTCGTTAATTTTTTTTTGATTAATTATTGCATCTATCGCAACAGCTGTTTTTCCTGTTTGTCTGTCTCCAATTATTAACTCTCTTTGGCCTCTTCCAACAGGAATAAGTGTATCAATTGATTTTAAACCGGTTTGCATTGGCTCGCTAACCGATTGTCTTGGAATTATACCAGGAGCTTTTACTTCAACCCTTTTTCTCTGAGTTTTAGATGAAAGAGCTCCTTTGCCATCTATTGGATTTCCAAGGCCATCAACTACTCTTCCTAACAATTCTTTGCCAACTGGGGCGTCCACAATTGCATTAGTCCTTTTAATTGTATCCCCTTCTTTAATTTTTCTATCGTCTCCAAATATTACAACTCCAACATTGTCATTTTCTAAGTTTAAAGCCATACCTTTAGACCCGTCTTCAAATTCTACCATTTCACCAGCTTGAACATTATCCAATCCGTATACACGTGCAATACCATCTCCTACGGACAATACTTTTCCAATTTCTGATACTTCGGCTTTTTCACCAAAGTTTTTAATTTGTTCTTTTAATAATTTTGTTACTTCTGAAGGATTGATTGACATTTTAATTTTCTATCATTAATTGTTCATATTTTTTTAATTTATTTTTAATAGAAGTATCAACCATCAAGCTACCTAACTGAATTTTTACACCCCCAATTAAAGTTTTGTCCACACTATAATCAAATTTAATTTTTGACCCTATTGATTTAGAAAATTGTGAGCTTATTTCGTCAAGTTCTTCTTGGGACAAATTTTTTGAAGAAATTAAAGAAGCTTTAACTTCACCTCTTTTTTGTGAACACAATTTTAAAAAATTTTTTATGATTTTTTTAACAAAAAATAATCTTCTTTTTTTAATTAGCAAATATAAAAAATTTTTTAAATTTTTTGAAAAATCAAGTTCATTTGAAATAATTTCTATTGCATTAAATTGATTCTCATTTGATTGTGTTGGATTACTTATAAAACTCACTAGTAAAGTACTAGAGTCGTATATGTTTAAAAAATCATTTAAACTTTTTTCGGTTTTATCTAGCTCAGAACCTTCACTTGACAGTTCAAAGAGTGCACGAGCATACCTGTCAGAGGTTTCGGTTGAAAATGATTTGCTTATACTCACTTTTTAATCCTGTTTATGAAAACTTTATGAAATAAAGAGTTTTCCTATCACAAGAGAATATCAGTATCAAGTTATCAAACAATGGATTAAGTAAAATTAACAGGATCAACATCAACTGTAAGTTTAATTTTTGATGAAATTTTTAAATTTTCCAATAATTTTGCTATTTTTTTTTGAAATAATTGTGAGTTATTAAATCTAATAAGCAATCTACATCTAAAATTTTTTTTTATTCTAGAAATAGGAGAGTCTACTGGTCCCATCACCTCTAACTCTCTGATTGACTTAAGTTTTATTTTTATCTCTTGAGCACCCCTAAAACTTAGATCTTTTGATTTAGAAGAAATTATAACTGCGATAAGTCTAGAAAAAGGAGGGAGTTTATTATTCTTTCTTAGGATTAACTCATTTTCAAGAAATTGCTCTGGATTATTCTTTATTAAATTATTTAAAATCTCATTTTCAGGTGAGAGGGTTTGATAAATGATTAATGAATTAGAGCTAAACCTGCCTGCTCTCCCACTTAACTGATGGTAAAGTTGAATATTTTTTTCTGTTGCTCTTAAATCATATCCTCTTCCAGAAAAGTCAGCATCAATAACTACTATACAATTTAGTTTTGGAAAATTAAAACCTTTTGAAATCATTTGTGTGCCGATTAGTATGTCAATTTTATTTTCATTTATTTTTTTAAACAATAATTGTGTCTCAACTTTTTTTTTCATAAAATCACTAGAAAAAATACTTATTTTATTTTTCGGAAAAGCTTTTCTTACTTGCTCAAATATTTTTTCAACACCTGGACCATACATAATAAAATCACAATAATTGACTTTCTTGCATTTTCTTTTAATATTTTTTTCATAGCCACAGTGGTGACAAACAGCTTTATTTTTTGATTTATGAAAAGTTAAATATAAAGAGCAATCGGGGCATGAATGTTTATATCCACAGTTTTTACAAATTAGAAAAGGAGCAAATCCTCTTCTATTTATAAAAAATAAAACTTGTTCATTTTTTATTAAATAATCTTTAACTAGCTTTAAAGTTTCATCGGCTACATATTTGTCTTTAACCTTATTTATATTTAAATTTATAATTTTAGTATTTGGTAGAGGATAATTATTATATCTCTTAAAAATTTTTATATGTCTGTATTTCTTATTTTTAATATTATTGTAAGTTTCAATGGATGGAATTGAAGACACAAGGCAAATAGGAATATTTTCGAATGATGCTCTTGAGATTGCCATATCTCTAGCATTGTAAATTACTCCATCATCCTGTTTATATGATGCATCATGTTCTTCATCTACAACTATGATCCCAAGTGTTTTAAAGGGTAATAGCAAAGATGATCGTGCCCCTATAATTAATTTAATTTTATTTTGTATTACGCCTTTCCATATAATTCTTTTATTTTTTGGTGTAATTCTTGAGTGCCAAACAGCTGGTGAAAATCCAAAGAATTCCTCGAATCTAGATTTAAATTGATTAGTTAAAAAGATTTCAGGTAATAAAACTAGTGCTTGTTTATTTTCTTTAATAATTTTTTTTATTCTTTCAAAATAAACTATTGTTTTACCTGAGCCTGTTGTACCCTGCAAAACTGAAACATTAAATTTGTTATGGGCACTTTCAAGAAATTTAAGAGATTTTTTTTGCTCTATATTTAGTGAATATTTAATTATTTTTGTAATTTTTACTTCTTCAATTTTGTCGTTTTTTTTTATAAAATTTTTTCCATCTCCAATACACATTTTAAGCACTAAACCTCTTGAAACCATATTGTACATAGAAAACCATTCTATATAGTTAATTAACTTTTCATTAATATGAAAATTTCCAATCTTTTTATTTATATTTTTAATCTTAATTTTTTTTGTATTAGAGCTTACGCTATTCCACACAACACCTATTTCTTTTTTTGAACCAAAAGGAACTTCTACAATATCTCCCTTTTTGTAATTTTTTTTTTGATCAATATTATATGTAAAAGGAAAATTAAATATTTTAGGTAGTAAAACTTGTACTCTCATTATTGAATAGTAATAGAAATTTTTTTAATTAAAAATGAATTGGTCTTTTATCAACAGCCAATGCGGCTTCTTTAATTGCTTCGGTATGAGTAGGGTGTGCGTGACAAGTTCTTGCTATATCTTCTGCACTAGCTCCAAATTCCATTGCTAATGCCATTTCAGCAATCATATCTCCACAATGAGGTCCAATAATATGCACACCTAAAACTTTGTCAGTATTTTTATCAGCTAACATCTTGACGAATCCCTCTGTCTGGTTATTTACTTTAGCCCTGGAATTTGCAAGAAAAGGAAATTTACCCACCTTATAATTCCTTTTTTCAAGTTTTAGCTGCTCTTCAGTTTTACCAACTGAAGCAACTTCTGGCGAAGTATAAATAACACTAGGAATTACATCATAATTAACATGTCCTGCTTGTCCTGCTATTATTTCTGCAACAGCTATACCTTCGTCTTCAGCCTTATGTGCTAACATTGGCCCTTTAATAACATCGCCTATTGCATAAATATTTTTTAATGATGTTTGTAATTTTTCATTAACTTCAATTCTTCCTTTATCATCTTTTTTAATTCCAACTTTTGATAAATTAAGACCGTCTGTATAAGGTTTTCTTCCTACTGAAACTAATACTTTATCACATTCCACTCTTTCTCTTGCTGCTGTTATATTGTTTGTATAATCAACAACAACTTTATTTTTTATATTTGATACATTTAATACTTTATTATTAAGTTTAAATTTTATTCCTTGTTTAATTAAGATCTTTTTGAACTCACTTGAAACTTCTCTATCCATCCCAGGAGTTATAAAATCTAAATATTCTACTACAGTTACATTTGATCCTAATCTTGACCACACGGATCCCATTTCAAGTCCTATGTAACCTCCACCAATAACGACTAGATCTTTAGGAACTTCTGAGAAAGATAGAGCTCCTGTCGAAGATACTATATTTTTTTCATCTATCTCTATTCCAGGTAAAGATGTTGCAGAGGAGCCTGTCGCTATAACAATATTTTTTGCTTTAATGTTTATTCTTTTATTCTCACTTTCATAGACTATTATATCATTTTTCGAAAAAATAACTCCTTTGCCTTTAAAATATGTTACTTTATTTTTTTTAAATAAGAACTCGACTCCTTTAGTTAAAACTTGGATTGATTTATCTTTGTTAGACATCATTTTATTTATATTTAATTTAATATCAGAAATTTCTATACCTTGATTATTGAAATCTTTTTTTGCTTTTTGATAATTTTCGGAAAGATTTAATAAACTTTTTGAAGGTATACAGCCTACATTTAAACAGGTTCCACCTAAAGTACCTCTTGATTCCACGCAAGCGGTTTTGAGCCCTAATTGCGCTGCTCTTATAGCACAAACGTATCCTCCCGGCCCTCCACCTATTACAATGACATCAAAATTATTTTCTACCATTAAATATTAAGAAAAAGTCTTTTTGGTTGTTCTAAAGAATCTTTAACAATTTTTAAAAATGAAACTGCTTCTTTTCCATCTATTATTCTATGATCGTATGATAAAGCCAGATACATAATAGGTCTTATCTCAACACTACCATCAACAACAACTGGTCTCTGAACTATGTTGTGCATTCCTAAAACTGCTGATTGAGGCGGGTTTAATATTGGTGTAGATAACATAGAACCATATATTCCACCATTTGTTATTGTAAAAGTTCCACCTTGTAAATCATCGATAGTGATTTTTCCTCCTCGAGCTTTTTCACCCAATTCACCAATAGTTTTTTCAATATCCGCAAATGACATTTCGTCTGTCTCTTTTAGAACTGGCACTACTAATCCCCTATCAGTTCCAACTGCAATACTAATATTATAATAATTTTTATATACTATTTCATCTCCTTGAATTTCAGCATTTATTGATGGAAAATTTTTTAAACCTATAACACAAGACTTTGCAAAAAAAGACATGAAACCTAGTTTTACTCCATATTTTTTTTGAAAATCTTCTTTGTATTGATTTCTCATAGTAATTACTTCACTCATATCAACTTCATTAAATGTAGTTAACATTGCTGCATTTTCTTGAGCTTCTTTTAATCTTTTTGCAATTGTTAATCTTAATCTGGTCATCTTAATTCTTTCCTCAGGACCATGTTGAATTTTTCTCTCTGAAGGTGGCGGTTTAGATCCCATTAAACTCATGATGTCTTCTTTTAAAACTACACCATTTTTTCCTGATCCTTTAACTTTGTCTAAATCTATTTTTTCTTCTGTTGCCATTTTTTTTGCAGCTGGAGAGAATATTAATGTTTTTTTTTGTTTCTTTGCATTTTCTTGCTGCTGATTTAGATCATGTTTTTCTTCATGAAGATCATTAAGTATTAATGGCTCTTCAAGCTTTAAAGGTTTTTCTTCTTCATTAAAAACTTGGGGATTTTTTCTAGGTTCTTTTAAAATTTTTTCTTGTTTTTTTGGTGGAGAGTAATCTTTTACTTCTTTAATTTTTTCTGGAATATTTTTTGTTGAACCGTTTATCACACCGAGTAAAGCTCCAACATTAACTGTCTCACCTTCTTTAACTGATATGTTTTCTAAAACTCCGTTTGACGGTGCAGGAACTTCAACGTTGACTTTATCAGTTTCTAATTCTACTACTGGTTCGTCTGCAGAGACTGCTTCTCCCTGATTTTTTAACCATTTTGAAACCGTAGCTTCTGTTACTGACTCTCCTAAAGTTGGTACTATAATTTTATCTGACATTTAATTTCTAAGTACTTTTTCTAATATTTCTTTTTGTTGTGCAAGGTGTTTATTTAGATTTCCAGTCGCAGTTGAGGAGGAAGCTTTTCTTCCCACATATTTCACCTTATCTTTAGTAAAGTATATTATTTCCAGTGTTCTATCTATGTAATTTCTTACAGTATTCCAGGCTCCCATATTTTTAGGTTCTTCTTGACACCAAATAAACTCAGCTTTTTCATATTTTTTTAATAAATTTGCTAAAGTTTTTGCAGGAAAAGGGTAAAGCTGTTCGATACGAATAAAAACTACTTTATTATTTTTCACATTTTCCCTAGCTTCAATCAGATCATAGTAAATTTTTCCTGAACACATAACAACTTTTTTTATTTCTTTATCTATTGTTAATTTGATTAAGCCGCTGTCATTAGAGTATGCCTCGTCTTCTAAAATTCTGTGAAATGTACTTTTTGTTGTAAATTCTTTTAAGTTTGAAGTACATCTTTTATGCCTTAGTAAAGACTTGGGTGTCATTACAATTAATGGTTTTCTAAAATCTCTATGCATTTGTCGTCTTAATGCGTGAAAGTAATTTGATGGTGTCGTACAATTAACTACCTGAATGTTCTCACCTGCGCACAATTGTAAAAATCTCTCAAGTCTTGCTGATGAATGCTCTGGTCCTTGACCTTCATAACCATGTGGTAGTAACATTACAAGACCACTTGCTCTTCCCCATTTAGACTCACCTGATGTGATAAACTGGTCTATAACTACCTGGGCGCCGTTAGCAAAGTCACCAAACTGGGCTTCCCATAAAACTAAAGTTTCTGGTTCAGATATAGAGTATCCAAATTCAAAACCTAAAACTGCAAACTCTGATAATAAACTATCAATTATTTCAAATTTTTTTTGAGTTTTATCAATATTATTTAAAGGTATAAATCTATCGTGGTTATCTTGATTTCTCAAAACTGCATGCCTTTGACTAAAAGTACCACGACCAGAATCTTGCCCTGAAAGCCTCACTGAAAATCCTTCGGTTAGCAGAGTGCCGAATGCTAAATTTTCGGCAGTAGACCAATCTACAAGTTTATTTTTATCAAAAATTTTAAATCTCGAGTCAAAAATTTTTTTTAAAGTTTTATGGGCATTAAGATTGTCCGGTATAATTGAAATTTTTTTTCCTATTTTTATTAATTTATCTTTGCTCACTCCACTTACACCTCTTCTATCTTTACCTAAGCCAGGTTTAAATCTTGACCATGCACCTTCAAACCATTTCAATTCAGATTTGTATGTTTTGGATGTTTCAAATTCTTTTTCCAGAATTTTTTTATAGTTATTTTTTTGTTTTTCTATTTCATCTAAAGAAGTTAAACCTTCGTTAGCTAGTCTACTTCCATAAATTTTTAGCGTAGATGGATGAGTTTTAATTTTTTTATACATTATTGGTTGGGTAAAAGATGGCTCGTCACCTTCATTATGTCCAAAACGTCTATAACAAAACATGTCTATAACCACATCTCTATTAAACTTTTGTCGGTATTCAGTTGCAATTTTAGCACAGTGCACTACTGCTTCTGGATCGTCACCATTAACATGAAAAATTGGAGCCTGAGCAATCTTTGCTACATCAGAGGGGTATGGTGAAGATCTTGCAAATCGAGGAGCTGTGGTAAAACCTATTTGATTATTCACTATTATATGTATTGTTCCACCAATATTATGCCCTGGTAATCCCGACATTGCAAAACACTCTGCTACTATTCCTTGACCTGCAAATGCTGCGTCGCCATGCAATAAAACAGGTATAACTTTTTTTCTATGAATATCATTATGAAAAAATTGTTTTGCTCTTACTTGACCTAATACTACAGGATTAACTGCTTCTAAATGAGAAGGGTTGTCTGTTAGGCTTATGTGCACAGAATTACCATCGAATTCTCTATTAGATGAAGCGCCTAAATGATATTTTACATCTCCTTCAAAATTTTTTTTTTGAGCAACACTTTTTCCAAAAAATTCACTAAATACAGATTTATAAGGTTTTCCCATCACGTTTGCTAAAACATTCAATCTTCCTCTGTGAGGCATTCCAATTTTAATTTCTTTTGCTCCTAAATTTCCACCTCGCTTAATAATCTGTTCTAAAGCTGGTATTAATGACTCACCTCCATCTAGACCAAATCTTTTTGTCCCTACAAATTTTACATGTAGATATTTCTCAAATCCTTCAGCTTCTATAATTTTATTTAAAATTGCCTTTTTTCCATTCTCAGTAAATTTAATATCTTTTTCAGGTCCTTCTATTCTATTTCTTATCCATGTTTTTTCATCTGGATCTCCCATATGCATAAATTCATATCCGATATTTGAACAGTAAGTTTTTTTAAGTATACTTAATATCTCACTCAAGCTTCCATTTTGAATTCCAAGAACTCCATCTAAAAAAATTTTTCTGCTATAATCTTTTTTAGTAAAGCCATAAGTTTCTGGTCTTAATTCAGGATGTTCCTTTTTCTCTAATAATGCCAAAGGATCTAAACTTGCTATTAAATGTCCCCTAATTCTATACGCTCTAATTAGCATGATGGCTCTAACAGAGTCTTTTGTTGCCTGTTTAGCTTCTTCTGAATTAATTTCCTGTGAATCATTTTCTTTTTTACTTTCTGATGGCTCTAAAATTATTTTTTTATTTTTTCTTTCAGGTGACCAGCTAGGACCTTTTAAATCATTATAAATTAATTTTTGTTCATCACTTAGTCCTTCAAAAAATTGTCTCCAACTTTCTGGCAAAGATTTAGGGTCTGAGAGATAGTCTGAATAAAATTCATTTATAAATTCAGCATTGTTACCTGCTAAAAAAGAGGTCTTTTTATAATTAGTATTATTTTTTGATGATGACATTTAATAAATTATTTTAACATGAATTATCAAAATTTAACCATTTAGTTTTTGAAAAAGCGTTTTTCCAATATCAGCTGGTGATTTAGAGATGGTAATTCCTGCAGATTTCATAATCTCTATCTTGTCATTAGCTCCACCTTTTCCACCTGATATAATTGCACCAGCATGACCCATCCTTCTTCCTGGTGGTGCTGTTAAACCAGCTACAAAGCCTACTGTTGGTTTTTTTATCTTCTCTTTTTTTAAAAATTCGGCCGCTTCTTCTTCGGCAGATCCACCAATTTCACCTATCATAACTATAGACTTTGTCTCTTCGTCTTTCAAAAATAATTCTAAACAATCAATAAAATTTGTACCGTTTATTGGATCACCACCTATTCCAATACAAGTAGATTGGCCCATTCCATTTGCTGAAGTTTGTGCTACCGCTTCATAAGTTAATGTTCCTGATCTAGAAACTATACCAACTGATCCTTTCTTATGAATATTACCTGGCATAATTCCAATTTTACATTCGTTTGGTGTTATTATTCCAGGGCAATTAGGTCCAATTAATCTTGAAGAGCTTTTTTTTAACTCTTGTTTTACTTTAAGCATATCAATTACAGGTATACCTTCAGTGATACATACAATTAATTCAATCTTTGCATTAATAGCTTCAATTATTGCTTCAGCTGCAAATTTGGGTGGCACGTATATCATTGATGCATTAGCAGAAGTCTGATCTTTAGCTTCTTGCACCGTATTAAAAACAGGTAAATTTAAATGTTTTTGTCCTCCTTTTTTAGGTGTAACTCCTCCTACCAATTGAGTTCCGTAACTTAAGGCTTGTTCTGAATGAAAAGTTCCATGTGTGCCTGTAAATCCTTGGCAAAGAACTTTTGTTTTTTTATTTACCAAAACTGACATCTATTCTATTGCTCCTACAATTTTTTTTGCAGCATCGTTAAGGTCTGATGCAGATAATATTTTCAAATTGGATTTATCTAAAATTTCTTTACCTTCTTTAAAGTTAGTTCCTGCTAATCTAACAACTAAAGGCACTGATAAATCTATTTCTTTAGCGGCATCTAAAACTCCTTGTGCAAGAATATCACATCTCATAATCCCTCCAAAAATATTTATCAATATACCTTTTACGTTTTTATCAGATAAAATTAATTTAAATGCAGCAGCAACTTTCTCTTTTGAAGCTCCACCTCCTACATCTAAAAAATTTGCAGGTTCTTTTCCATAAAGTTTTATTATATCCATTGTTGCCATGGCTAGTCCTGCTCCATTAACCATGCAACCAATTGAGCCATTGAGTTTAATATACGCAAGATCATGTTTGCTAGCTTCAGTTTCCATTGGATCTTCTTCATTCAAATCTCGTAACTCTAAGATTTCTGGTCGTCTAAAAATTGCATTATCATCAAAACTCATTTTAGCATCTAAGCACACAATCTTATTAGTCTTTGTTATTATTAGTGGATTAATCTCTATTAAATTTGCATCTTTTTGAATTAAGATTTTGTATAAAGCTTGAATTATTTTAAAAGCCTCTTTTTTTTGTTCATCATTAAATTGAAAAGGATTTATAATTTTCTCCACCTCCTCCATTTCAATCTTGTCCTTAAGTTCAATTTTTGTTGTAATGATTTTATCTGGGGTTTCAGAGGCAACTTTTTCTATATCCATCCCACCTTCGGTGCTACTAATAAAAGCAATTTTTGAGCTTTCTCTATCAACAAGACATGATAAATAATATTCTTTCAATATATCTGAAGCTTCTTCTATATAAAGTCGTTTAACTTGCTTTCCTTCGGGCCCAGTTTGATGAGTAACTAGGATTTTGCCCATCATTTTTTCTGCTTCTTTTTCTAAATCCTCTAAATTTTTTATTAATTTTACTCCACCCGCTTTTCCACGGCCACCTGCATGTATTTGTGCTTTTAAAACAAATTCTTTACTTGATAATTTTGATATTTTTTCTTTAATTTCACTGTTTTTTAAAATTACTATTCCATTAGAAACTGGTGCTCCAAATTCTTTTAAAATTTTTTTTGCTTGGTGTTCGTGAATATTCATTTTAATTTCTTACAATCTACTACTTCATGAGAAGAAAATTTATTTTTTTCTAGCGTTTTACTTTTAAAGCAGACATCTGTAAAGTAGTTGTTTACATCATCGAATAAAATTTCATTTTCTTGTCCTAGAAGATATATAACTTTTACTTTATTATTTATTAAATTATTGTTGACCATTTTTTTATAAAATTCAAAATATTTATGATTTTCAGTAGGATGAGTGTTATTATCCCACAAATACCATCTATTCAAGATGTTTAAGTTTTTATTTAAAATTGTAGAAATAAATTGATAGTGAGTAATTAAAATTTTCTCTCTATCATCATTATCAATTTTTTGTATAGCATTTTTTATTGTATTTACTTCAACTTGAGGATTTTGATTATATTTACTAATCCACTTAAGTCCCTTTAAATTTTTATGAATCAATTGAGCATCAATGGCTTTATTTTTATCTACTGCCTCTAAATCATGAAATTTTCTATCAATATTATATCTATAATGAAATTTAATAGTTGAAAATAAAACAATAAATATAATTAAATAAAATGTTTTATGGGGAAATTTATAACTAATAAAATTTAAGTGTAGTATGGCAGCCAATAAAGGTATTAAGCTGAAAATATAAATTTGGTTAGCTGTCAGTAATTGATTAAATATAAATGCTATTGTGGCAAATATTAAAATTAAATTTAAGACATTAATCTTTTTATTTTTTTTAAAATTTTTAATAGTGATAATAATCAGTGGTACTAAAAAAAAATGTATAAATTTAAAGTCACCAAAAATTCTTTTAAAATTTAGCTGATCAACTAAACTAACATAAGCCATATCGCTACTAGTAATTCTCCCTTCACCAATTGTTAAAGGAAATAAAATGTATTGATATATAAAATTCATGATTGGCGTATTTGTCAGAATTAAGAATATTGAAAAAATTACTATACAAAATAAACAACCATATAAAAAAAATTTAATGTTAATTAAATTTTTTACTGTTAAAAAATAATAAAAAGAAAAAAACATTATCAAAATTATTATGTAAGCTGAAGGAGTCTGCATCGATAAAAAAGAAAGAAAAGAAAAAACAGGTATTAAAAACCATGTTATATTTTTTTTATTTTGAATAGCTAAAATCAAAGTAAATATTGCCATTAAAGAAAAGATATACGAATGAATATAGGCGAATGGAGTGCCAGAAACAGGATAACAAAGTGTTGCAAAACTTACTGTATAAAAAAGGGAATATTTTTTATCTAATTTAATATTTCTTAAAAAAAAGTACACACTAAGTGATGCAACAATATTCATAAATGATGCATGAATTAAGTGGCTGCTCCATTTGTTTCCAAAGATCAACAAAAAGAAAGACTCCATATAATCTACTAGAAGGCCAGTGAAAATCCAAAAATCTCTTATAGGTAATTTATTTTTAAGAATACTAAATCCAGTATCAAGAAAACCGAATGAGTCGATTGGCATAATACCAATATTTCCACTTAACCAGTTTATATAAAATGCATAAATTATTATTCCAAATGCTATTGGTAATTCCTTAAATATTCTTTTATTATTTAATAACATTATGTGAAAAGAATTATTACTATTTAATTGAATGTACCACTAAATTATTTTGATTTATATAATTATTAAAATATATGCTTAAAATTTTAAAAAAAGTTCAGTTTCCGAAAGAAGCAAATAGAATGAAATCTATTGCTAATACAAAAATTGCTAGAGATCTTTATTATTCCTCTAAATCCAAAAATTTAAAATATTTATTAGAAAAAAGATATTTATGGATGAATAATTTTATAGAAAAAAATGATAAAGGTATTGAAGTAGGATCAGGGGCAGGATTTACAAAAGATTTTATCAAAAATAATAATTTTAAATTAACAGACTTAGGTAATGATCCTCACTTAGATCACAAAAATATCGATGCGCAAAATACTGGATTTGATAATGATAGTTTAGACTTTGTAATTGCATCAAATATGATTCATCACATACCTTATCCAATAAAATTTTTTAAAGAAATGAATAGAATTCTTAAAAAAGATGGTAAATTAATTGTATTTGAGTCTTACTGTTCTATTTTTTTTCAATTAGCTACTTTAATAATGAAACATGAAGGTTTTGATTTTACATTAAATGTTTGGGATGAAAAAAACCCAAAGAGTGATGAGGAAAATGCTTGGCATGGAAATATAGCAGTTCCACATCTTCTTTTTGACGACAATGAAGGTTTTAAAAATAATTTAGGACATTTATTTAAAATTGAATATGAAAAATTGACCGAGTGTTTAATCTTTTTAAATTCAGGTGGTGTTACCTCTAAGACAGCATGTGTTCCAATGAATAAGTTTTTTTTAGATATTTTACATAAAATTGATAAATTTTTAATTAAATTTTTTCCAAGTATATTTTGTATGGGGAGAAGAATTGTATTAATTAAAAAATAATTACAAACTATTATCTATTTTTTGGGCAGCACTAAATAAATCTTTTACAGACTCTATTGATTTTTCAAAATTTTCTTTCTCTTCTGTGCTTAAATTTAATTCAACAATTTTTTCCACACCATCTGACCCTATAATAACTGGCACTCCAGCATATATATCTTTTGTTCCATATTCTCCATTAAGATAAGCGGCACAAGGAAGTTGCTTCTTTAAATTTTTTAAATAGCTTTCCGCCATTTCTACACCTGATGCTGCTGGAGCATAAAATGCAGAACCTTTTTCTAAATGCTTGACTATTTCTGCTCCACCTTTTTTTGTTCTATCAATTATTTCATACAGTCTTTCTTTTTTTATTGTACCCTCATTTACCAACTCGTTAATTTTTTTTCCGTCAACTTCAGTAAAATTTAGCATAGCCACCATGCTGTCTCCATGCCCACCTAAAACTAGAGATTTTATTTTTTGAACTGGTACGTTAAGCTCTTGTGATAAAAAGTAAATAAACCTCGATGTATCTAGTATTCCTGCCATACCAACAATTTTGTTTTTTGGCATTCCTGAGTATTTTTGTAAAGCCATTACAATTACATCAAGTGGGTTGGTTATACATATTACAAATGCTTTAGGAGAAGTTTTTTTTATTCCCTCTGCTACTTGCTTTATTATTTTTAAGTTTATTCCAAGCAAATCATCCCTTGTCATTCCAGGTTTTCTTGGTACGCCAGCTGTGATAATTATTACGTCAGAGTTTTTCGTATCTTCATAGTTATCTGTGCCAGACAAGTTAATATTAAATCCATTAACTGGGGAAGATTGAGCAATATCTAAAGCTTTACCTTTAGCTATTCCTGCCGCCACATCAAATAACACTACATCGCCTAGTTCCCTTAAAGCTATCAAATGCGCTAATGTTCCACCAATCTGTCCAGCACCTATTAAAGTTATTTTTTTTCTCACTTTTTCTCCCTCTATTTCATTGTTGGCATCACGAACTCTGGATCAGATCTTGAACCTGAAGGCCATCTTGATGTCATTGTTTTTAATTTAGTATAAAATCTAACTCCTTCTGGACCATGCATGTGCTGGTCTCCAAATAAGGATCTTTTCCAACCTCCAAAACTGTGAAAGGCCATTGGAACTGGAATTGGGATATTAATACCAATCATTCCTATCTTAGCTTTACTAGAAAATGTTCTTCCTGAATCACCATCTCTTGTAAATATACTCGCACCATTACCAAACTCATGATCATTAACTAACTTTAAAGCTTCATTAAAATTTTTAGCTCTAACTACAGATAAAACTGGCCCAAAGATCTCTTCTTTATAAATTTTCATATCTTTATTTACGTGATCAAATAAACAGCCTCCAATGTAATAGCCATTTTCATAACCCCGTAATTTTAAATTTCTTCCATCTACAATTAATTTAGCTCCTTCTTTTTCACCAATATCTACATAACTTTTAACTTTTGCTAAATGTTCTTTCGTGACAAGTGGGCCCATTTCAGATTTTTTATCCATTCCTGGCCCAACTTTTAAAGCTTCAACTTTTTTTGCTAAACTACTAACTAATTTATCTCCTATGTCACCGACTGCTACTGCTACAGATTGAGCCATACATCTTTCTCCTGCTGAGCCATATGCTGCACCCATAAGTCCATTAACTGCTTGATCTAAATCACAATCAGGCATGACAACACAATGATTTTTAGCTCCACCTAATGCTTGAACTTTTTTTTCATTTTTAGCACAATTTTCATATATATATTTAGCAATAGGAGTTGATCCGACAAAGCTCATTGCTGCTACGTTTTTATTATTTATAAGTGCATCAACAGCTTCTTTATCACCATTAACAACGTTGAATACTCCGTCAGGTAAACCAGCTTCTTTTAAAAGTTCTGCTAGTTTCATAGAACAAGAGGGATCTTTTTCTGATGGTTTAAGTATAAATGTGTTTCCACAAGCTATAGCCATTGGAAACATCCACATTGGAACCATTGCAGGAAAATTAAATGGAGTAATACCTGCACAAACACCTAAAGGCTGTCTGATTGACCAGCTATCAACATCGGTTCCAACATTTTCAGTAAATTCTCCCTTTAACATTTGAGGAATACCACATGCATACTCCACAACCTCTAAGCCTCTTGTTAAAGAGCCTTTGGCATCTTCATAAACTTTTCCATGCTCAGAAACAATAATCTTTGTTAATTCATCAGAATTTTTTTCGATAAGTTCTTTAAATTTAAACATAACTCTCGCTCTTTGAAGAGGAGGTTTGTTAGACCATGACTCAAATGCTTTTTTTGCATTTTCTACAACTTTATCAACATCTCCAGTTGTAGCTAATTTTACCTCTGCACTTTGTTCCCCAGTTGATGGATTAAAAACTTTTGCTGTTCTTTTTGAATCTCCGCTAAAAGCTTTTCCATTAACAAAATGCTCAATAGTTTTCATGATGTAATTGAATAAATAAGGTTTTAACTTGTTGCAAGCATTTTTTTGATAGATCCTATGGCTTTTGCAGGGTTTAATCCTTTTGGACAAGAATTAGTGCAATTCATAATAGTATGGCATCTGTACAGCTTTAATTCATCAGCGACTTTTTTTAATCTTTCTTTTTTATCACTATCTCTACTATCGTTTATCCACCTGTAAGCCTGAAGTAATACCGCTGGTCCTAAATACTTTTCTCCATTCCACCAGTAACTAGGGCATGATGTTGAGCAGCAAGCGCATAGGATACATTCATAATACCCATCTAGCTTTTCTCTATCTTTTTGGGATTGATTTAATTCTTTTTTTTCTTCTCCAGTTTGTACTGTTTCAAGCCATGGCTTTATAGACTCATACTGTTTGTAAAGAGTTGTTAAATCTCCAATTAAATCTTTAATAACCTTAAGATGAGGAAGAGGGTAAACATTTAAATCTCCGTTAATATCTATGTGAGACTTGATACAAGCTAATGTATTTACACCGTCAATATTCATTGCACACGAGCCACAAACTCCATGTGCACACGATCTTCTAAAAGTTAATGATGGATCGATTTCATTTTTAATTTTAAATAATATATCTAATACTTTTGGACCACAGTTATCCATATCAACTTCAAACGTATCTACTCTTGGGTTTTGGCCTGTAGACGGGTCCCATCTGTAAACATTTATTTTTTTTAAATTTTTTGAACTTGTTATATCTTTATAATGCTTGCCTATTTCAATCTTAGAGTTTTGTGGCAAGTTAAATTGAACCATTATTTAATATACTCTCTCTTTTGGAGGAAAATATTGAACATCATTAGTCAAAGTTCTTGAGTGAACATCTCTATATTTTATTTCTACTTTATTATCGTTTTGCCAAGCTAAAGTATGTTTCATAAAATTTTTATCATCTCGTTTACTAAAATCCTCTCTTGCGTGGGCTCCTCTACTCTCTTTTCTATTATAAGCAGAGTCCATTGTTGTCAGTGCTTGACGTATTAAGTTATCAAATTCTAAAGTTTCAACTAAATCTGTATTAAATAATAACGATTTATCTTTCACTGAAATGTCATTCATACCTTCATAAGGCTTTCTTATCTGATCAACACCTTCTTTTAACGTTTTTTCAGTTCTAAAAACTGCACATTTTGATTGCATTGTTTTTTGCATTTTTAATCTTAATTCTGATGTCATTGTAGCACCATTTGAATTTCTAATTTTATCAAATCTATCCAAGCATTTGTCTGTTTCTGAATTTGAAATTTCTTCATGTGGAGCTCCAGGTTTCACTAGCTCTGCTGCTCTTTTCGCTGCAGCTCTTCCAAAAACTACAAGATCGATTAAAGAATTAGATCCTAATCTATTTGCTCCATGTACGGAAACACAGGCAGCTTCTCCTATCGCCATTAATCCTGGTACTGTTTTTTCGGATCCATTTAGTGTTAAAACTTCTGCTTTATAATTTGTTGGTATACCTCCCATATTATAATGAACTGTAGGCACAACTGGAATTGGTTGTTTGTTTATATCAACATTTGCAAATGTCTTAGCTGCTTCTGTAATCCCAGGCAATCGTTCATCTAAAACTTCTTTATCTAAGTGGTCTAAATGTAAACTTATATGATCTTTATCTTTACCAACACCACGTCCTTCATTAATTTCCATTTCCATTGATCGACTTACAACGTCTCTTGATGCTAAATCTTTTGCGTTCGGAGCATATCTCTCCATAAATCTTTCACCTTTTCCGTTCACAAGAAATCCACCTTCACCTCTAGCTCCTTCAGTAATCAAACATCCAACCCCATAAATTCCTGTAGGATGAAATTGAACAAACTCCATATCCTGTAATGGCAAACCTGCTCTTAAGACCATAGCATTACCATCACCTGTACAAGTGTGGGCAGATGTAGCTGATTGATAAACTTTACCGTAACCTCCTGTTGCTATAATAGTAATATGCGATCTAAATCTATGAATTGTACCATCAGTTAAATTCCAAGCAATAAGACCTTTACACTGACCATTTTTCATAATTAAATCTAAAGCAAAATATTCAATAAAAAATTCTGTGTTATGTTTTAAGGCCTGACCATATAAAGTGTGTAGGATTGCGTGACCTGTTCTGTCTGCTGCAGCACACGTTCTTTGTGCAGTCCCATTTCCATAATTTTTTGTCATTCCTCCAAAAGGTCTTTGATAAATTTTTCCGTCATCAGTTCTACTAAATGGAACTCCATACCTTTCTAACTCTACTACAGCTCTGGGTGCTTCTTTGCATAAATATTCAATGGCATCTTGATCTCCAAGCCAGTCTGATCCTTTAACTGTATCATACATGTGCCATCTCCAATCATCTTCACCCATGTTGCCTAGGGCTGCAGAAATTCCTCCTTGTGCTGCCGATGTGTGACTTCTTGTTGGAAATACTTTTGATATACAAGCTGTTTTTAAACCTGCTTCTGATAGTCCCACTGCTGCTCTTAAGCCAGAACCACCAGCTCCAAGAACCACCACATCATATTCATGATCTATAATTTTATAAGCTTTCATTACGATAAATTATATATACCTATAATAGTTAATAAAGGAATAAGTATAGCAAATATATAAAGCAGTTTATTTGCGACATTTTTGATTTTTTCATCATTTATATAGTCTTCGAAAATCTCACTTATTGTTAAAGCTGAAAAAAAATAAGCAAAAACTATAAATAAAGAGAATAATATCTTTGATGGTTGATGTGTAAAAAAATTAATAACCTCTTTGTGATCCGCTTGATAGATAGAGACTAAATTAATTGTAAACCATACCATCAGTGGAATCAAAATTAATGAACTGCACTTAAGGAATAACCACTTTTTAGTCGATGTATGCATATTAAAAAATATTTTTACCTATTAAATAAAATATGATTGCTAAAATAAAAGAACCAAAAAAGGCTAATACACCTGTAATTTTTGCAACTTTTAGATCAAATCCATAACCTGCGTCCCAAGCTAAATGTCTTATTTCATTCAAAATATGAAAACTAAAAGTCCAACATAAAGAAATTAGAATGAATTTTCCAAAAAAAGAATTTAAAAATAATTTAGTAATTTCATAGTTTTCTTCACCAAAAAACAATGAAGATGTCCAAATACATATTAGAGTAATAGCAAGAATATTAATTACACCTATTATTCTGTGAGCTATTGAAAGAAGAGAAGATATTTGCCATTTATAGATTTGTAAATGTGGACTTAGTGGATTGTTCTTATACTGCATAACTTAATTATAGACTAATTTTAAAGTTTTTTCATTAAACACTCAGCAATTTGGACTGTATTTAAAGCCGCGCCTTTAAGTAAGTTATCTGAAACTACCCATAAATTAATAGCTTTTTCATTTGAGTTGTCTTTTCTTATTCTGGAAATATAGGTTGTGTAATCTCCTTCAGCTTCAACCGGAGTTATATAGCCTCCATCTTTTTGTTCATCTATGACTTTGCAGCCTGGAGATTGTTCAAGAATTTTGTTTACATTTTCAAGATCATAGGAGTTTTCAAACTCAATATTTATTGATTCTGAATGACCAGTTTTTACTGGAACTCTTACACATGTTGCTGAAACATTTATTTTTTCATCTAAAATTTTTTTTGTCTCATTTGTCATTTTTAATTCTTCTTTTGTATAACCATCTTCACTGAATACATCTATATGAGGAATTAAATTAAATGCTATTTGTTTTGAAAAATTTTTTGACACAACCTTTTTTCCATCTAAATAATTTTTTGTTTGCTCGAATAGTTCATCCATGGATTTTTTACCAGCACCAGACACAGCTTGGTATGTGGAAACAATTACTCTTTTAATTTTGTATTCATCGTGTAAAGGTTTTAAAGCTAAGACCATTTGCATTGTTGAACAATTAGGATTCGCAATAATATTTTTATGTCTATCAAGCGCCTCTGGATTAACCTCAGGAATAACTAAAGGAACATCATTCTGCATTCTAAAATAGCTAGAGTTGTCTATAACGATGGTTTTTTTTGCTGCTCTTAGACCCCATTCTTTTGCAATTAGGCTGCCTGCTGCAAAAAAAGTTATCTGAGCTTTTGAAAAATCGTAATTTTCTAAATTTTCAATTTCTATTTCTTTCCCTTTAAATGTAATTTTTTCTCCAGCGCTTTTGAGTGAGGCAACTAAAAATAAATTATCAAATGATAATTTAGAATTTTCTAAAATTTCTATTGTTTTTCTTCCCACATTTCCAGATGCACCAATAATTGCTAAATTCATAATGAGGATACTTTATTTTAATTTTGCAATAATTGCATCACCCATATCAGTAGTGGAAACTTCTTTATTTCCAGAGGACATTATATCTTTAGTTCTTAAACCATCATCTAATACTTCTTGAACGGCTGTATCTAATGAATCTGCTTCTTTATCAAGATCTAAAGAATATCTTAAAGCCATAGACAAACTTAAAATAGTGGCAATAGGATTTGCGATATTTTTTCCTGTAATATCTGGGGCAGACCCATGGACAGGCTCATAAAGAGATCTGATCTTGCCATTTTTATCTTTTGCTCCAAGAGATGCTGAGGGGAGTAAGCCTAAAGAACCTGTTAACATTGCCGCTTCATCTGACAGCATATCTCCAAATAAATTATCAGCTAGAATTACATCAAATTGTTTTGGGTTTCTCAATAATTGCATAGCACAATTATCTGCCAGCATATGATTTAGTTCTACTTTTTTATACTCCTTATCTTTTAAAATCTGAACCTCTTCTCTCCACAATACTCCTGCTTCCATCACATTAGATTTTTCACAAGAGGTTACTTTATTTTTTCTTTTTTTTGCTAAATCAAAAGCAACTCTAGCAATTCTTTGTATTTCGCTTGTTGTGTATGAGTGTGTATTTATTCCTCTTCGTTGATTATTTTCTATTGGTTCAATCCCTCTAGGCTCACCAAAATAAATTCCTCCTGTTAACTCCCTTACTATCATGATATCCAGTCCAGATACGATTTCAGGTTTTAACGTGGAAGAGTCAACTAGCTGCTTAAAGCAAATAGCGGGTCTTAAGTTTGCAAATAATTTTAATTCTTTTCTAAGTTTTAATAGAGCTCTTTCTGGTTTTTTAGCAAATTCTAGATTATCCCACTTAGGACCACCGCATGCTCCTAGGATTACAGCATCTGATTCTAGAGATTTATAAAAAACTTCGTCAGTTATTGGAATTTTATTAGCGTCAATAGATGCCCCACCTATTAGCTCTTCTTCAAAACTAAAATCTAAAGACTTATTTTTATTAAACCATTCTAGTGTTTTTTTAACTTCTCTAACTACTTCAGGCCCTATGCCATCGCCAGGTAATAATAAAATTTTTCTAGTTTTAATTTTGTTCATTTCTTATAATCCAAGGTTTATTTTTATTAATAATTTTCTCATAGTTGTTTATATGATTTACTTTTTCCATTGATAATCCGATATCATCTAATCCATTGATTAAACACTTTTTTTTAAATTCGTCTATCTCAAATTTAATTACTTTATTCCCAAAATATATTTCTTGTTTTTCTAAATTTATTTCAATTTCTTCTTGTCTTTTTGAATAATCTGATAATTCTAAAATATTTTCTTTATTAGCTACTATTGGTAAAATACCATTTTTAAAACAGTTGTTATAAAATATGTCCGCGAAACTGGAACTTATAATACTTTTGATGCCAAAGTCAGATAGTGCCCAAGGCGCGTGTTCTCTAGATGAACCACATCCAAAATTTTTACCTGCTAATAAAATCTTTGACTTGTTGTATGGTTCTTTATTCAAAATAAAATTATCAATCATTTTTCCACTTTCATCATAGCGCATTTCATAGAATAAATTTTTTCCTAAACCTGTTCTCTTAATTGTCTTTAAAAATTGTTTAGGAATGATCATGTCTGTATCAATATTTTGCAGAGACAGGTACGATGGAATACTTTTTAGTTTAAAAAATTTTTCCATTATTATATTTCTCTCACATCTGTTAGGTATCCTTTTATTGCAGCTGCTATTGCCATGCCTGGACTTACTAAATGAGTTCTTCCACCTCTTCCTTGTCTTCCTTCAAAATTTCTGTTGGAGGTTGATGCACATCTTTCTTTGGGTTTTAACTGGTCAGGATTCATACCTAGACACATTGAGCATCCAGGCTCCCTCCATTCAAACCCTGCTTCGGTAAATATTTTATCTAATCCCTCTTCTTCAGCTTGGGCTTTAACTAGTCCTGAGCCTGGCACTACCATTGCGCTTACATTTTTTGCAATTTTTTTTCCTTTTATAAGATCTGCGGCTAGTCTCAAATCTTCAATTCTTCCATTTGTGCAGCTACCAATAAAAATTTTATCAATTTTAATATCAGATATTTTAGTATTTGCTTTAAGACCCATATATTCCAAAGATCTTTGCATGGCCATCTTTCTATCGACATTTGCCTCTTTGCTAGGATCTGGTACCACACCAGTCACAGGAGAAACATCCTGGGGTGATGTTCCCCACGTAACCAATGGTTCAATTTCTTCGGCATTAATATTTATTTCTTTATCAAATTTACAGCCATCATCTGAATATAATTTTTTCCAGTAGGTAACGGCTTTGTTCCAATTCTCGCCTTTCGGAGACATAGGTTTATTTTTGAAATAATTAAAAGTTTTTTCATCTGGAGCAATCAATCCTGCTCTAGCCCCTGCTTCTATTGTCATGTTGCAAACTGTCATTCTTTGTTCAATACTTAAGTCTTTTATAACATCGCCTGCAAATTCAATCACATAACCAGTTCCACCTGCAGTTCCAATTGTTCCAATAATTTTTAAAATAACATCTTTAGCAGTGACACCTTTGGGTAATGTTCCATTAACATTAATTCTAAAATTCTTTGATTTTTTTTGAATCAATGTTTGAGTTGCAAGAACATGTTCTACTTCTGATGTACCTATTCCAAAGGCTAAAGCTCCAAATGCACCGTGTGTAGCCGTATGACTATCACCACATACTATTACTGTACCAGGTTGAGTAAAACCTTGTTCAGGTCCAATGATATGAACTATTCCTTGTCTCTTATCGTTAACATCAAAAAGTTCTATACCAAATTCTTCACAATTAGTTCTTAATGTATCTACTTGAATTTTAGACTCTTTATCATCAATTCCTTTAGACCTGTCAGTAGTTGGAACATTATGATCTGGAACAGCTAATGTTAATTGAGGTTGTCTTACTTTTCTTTTTTTTAGTCTTAATCCCTCAAAAGCTTGTGGGCTTGTGACTTCATGAACTAAGTGTCGGTCGACGTATACCAATGAAGTTCCATCAGACTGTACGTGAACGAGATGGTCTTCCCATATTTTATCATATAGAGTTTTTGGCATCGAAAATTTTATTATTTTTTATCGTTAGCTTGTATCTCAGTTTTTTTCTGATCATCAGAAACATCTTTTTTTGTTTCTTCTTTAGTAGATGAAACTTCTTTTATTGCTAGCTTTTCAGGCTTTACTGAAACATCTACTCCAATTTTTTTTTTAATCTTTTCAGCTATTCTTGCAGATTTGCCTTTTCTGTCTCTCAAATAATAAAGTTTGGCTCTTCTGACTTTTCCTGATCTAATTACTGTAATTGAATCAACGTTTGGACTGTAAAGTGCAAAAGTTCTTTCAACGCCTTCACCAAATGAAATTTTTCTTACTGTAAAAGATGAGTTTAAATCCCTATTTTTTTTAGCTATACAAACTCCCTCAAAATACTGAATTCTTTCCCTTTTTCCTTCAACAATTTTTACACCAATTTTTATTGTATCGCCTGGAGAAAAATCAGTAATTTTTCTGTTTGCAATAATTTTTTTAATTGCTTCTTTATTTATGTCTTCAATGTTTTTCATTTTTTATCCAAATATTTTTTCCAAAGATCAGGCCTCTGGCGACGTGTTATAGCCTCAGATTGAGATAAACGCCAGCCCTTAATTTTAGCGTGATCACCTGATAAAAGTACCTCTGGTGGGCTTTTTCCTTCCCAATTTTTAGGTTTTGTATACTGAGGATATTCCAGTAGATTTTTTTCAAAGCTTTCCTCCTTAGCAGAATGTTCATTACCTAAGACTCCTGGCAGTAATCGAATTATACTATCGATAAATACAAATGAAGCTGTCTCGCCTCCTGATAATATAAAGTCACCAATACTATATTCTTGAATATTTCTTGTTTCTAAAATTCTTTGATCTACACCCTCAAAATGACCACAAATTAAATTTAAATTTTTTTCTTTACTCATTTCTTTTGCAATTTTTTGATCAAATTTTTTTCCTTTAGGTGACAAATATATTATTATTTCTTTAGATTTTATATTAGCATCTAACGCTGAAGCTAGGACATCTGGTCTTAACAGCATTCCACTTCCTCCACCAAAAGGAGTATCGTCAACTGACTTGTTTTTATCAGTTGCGTAATCTCTAATGTTTATTACTTGTAAATTCCAAATTTTATTTTCCTGAGCTTTTTTATAAATACCGGTTTTAAGTGGCCCAGGAAATAAATCTGGATATAAAGTAAAAATTTTTACTTCAAACATAACTACCCCTTCCTAATGTTAAGCTTTAGGTTCTTCTTTCTTTGCTTCTGCTTTAGGTTCTTCTTTCTTTGCTTCTACTTTAGGTTCTTCTTTCTTTGCTTCTACTTTAGGTTCTTCTTTCTTTGCTTCTGCTTTAGGTTCTTCTTTCTTTGCTTCTACTTTAGGTTCTTCTTTCTTTGCTTCTGCTTTAGGTTCTTCTTTCTTTGCTTCATCGCCTCCATCAGCTTTTTTTCTATCTTTCTTTGGAACTGCTTTAAGAGGATTATTCCCAGGTTTAGGCATTGGCATTAATTTCATTTCACCTAATATTCTGTAAACTCTTAGTGTAGGTTGAGCGCCTTTGCTCATCCAATACTTAACCCTTTCAAATTCAATTTTTACTCTTTCTTTTTTATCTTTAGGTAGTAAGGGATTGAATGATCCAATTTTTTCTATAAACTTACCATCCCTAGGATATCTCCCGTCTGCTACTACTATCTTATAGACAGGCCTTTTTCTTACACCCCCCATTGATAATCTTATTCTTAACATTTCATACCTTTCATTTTAGTTGATTGATTATTTCATCTGGAATTGTTCCAGATGGAATTTTTTTTCCTTGAGACATTTTTTTCATCATGTCAGACATCATTTTAAATTGTTTAAGTAATTTGTTAATTTTTGAAACATCTACTCCTGCTCCTTGAGAAATTCTTTTTCTTCTCGAGCCACTAATAATTTTTGGATTTACTTTTTCTTTTTTTGTCATGGAAAGGATTGCAGCTTCATTTTCAACTAACATTTTTTCATCAACTGAAGCATTATCCATTTGAGCTTTCATTTTACTCACACCTGGCAGTAATGACATTACTCCTTCCATTCCTCCCATTTTTTTCATTTGTCTTAATTGAGATAGGTAAATGTCCATTGTAAAAACTCCCTTTTTAAGTTCTTCTTCAGTTTTTTTAATTTTTTCTTCATCTATATCCTGAGATGCTTTTTCAACTAGTGAAACAACATCTCCCATTCCTAAAATTCTTTTTGCAATTCTATCTGGGTAAAATAATTCAAAATCGCTTATTTTTTCTCCCACACCAATATATTTAATTGGTTTGCCTGTTACATGCCTCATACTGAGTGCTGCACCACCTCGACCATCACCATCAACTCTTGTGAGTATTATGCTCGAGAGACTTACCGCTGTATCAAATTCTTTAGCAACATTTACAGCAATTTGACCTGTTAAAGAGTCTGCTACTAAAATAGTTTCTGCTGGATTAATTATTTCTTTAACTTGTTTTATTTCTGACATCATAGGAAGATCGATTTGTGTTCTTCCTGCTGTATCAAAAATTATAACATCCGATCCATTTAAGTTCGCAGCATTTAATGCTCTTTTGGTAATATCAATAGGTTGTTGCTTATCTACAATTGGTAAATTAAAAATATTATTTTTTTCCGCAAGAAGCTTTAATTGTTCTTGAGCTGCAGGCCGATATACATCTAAACTCACTAACATAACTTTCTTTTTAAAATTTTTTTCAATTAATTTTGCTAGTTTAGCAGCTGATGTAGTTTTTCCAGATCCTTGTAGACCTACTAAAAGTAATGAAATTGGAGGTACAGCTTTTAAATTTAATTCCTCATTTTTAGAACCAAGAATACTAACTAATTCATCATAAACTATTTTGACTATCATTTGGCCAGGAGAAGTTGATCTTATGATCTCTCGACCAATAGCTTTTGGTTTTATGTTCTTTATAAATTCTTTAGCTACTGAAAGAGCAACATCAGCTTCAAGTAAAGCCTGCCTGATTTGTTTTAATCCAGAATCAACCTGTTCTTCGTTTAACGAAGGGGCGCTTTTTAGTTTAGAAAAAATATTTTCTAATTTATTTGTTAAGTTATCAAACATTTTATACACGCAACACAAATCGCACTAGTGGGCGAACCTTCGCTGACTAGTGTCGACACTCTTGGTAAAAGAGTACCGCAAAGACTTAAGTATTTGCGGAAATTATGTGCAAACTACAATTTGGGGTTTTAAAAGTCAACGAATAATTATACTAATCTACTATTATGCCAGTGATTAAAGCTTTTAGAATGGATGGTTTAGGTAACAAATTTATTATTGTTGATAGAAGAGAAAACTTAGTAAATATTTCTAGAGAAAAAATAATCCATCTTGGTAGCCTTGAGTCTTTTCATCGTAATGTTGGATTTGATCAAATAATCTTTATTGAAAAAGAAATTGATGAAGCTTTTCCTATTACTATTTATAATTCAGATGGAAATGAAGTAAGTGCATGCGGAAATGGGAGTAGATGTATAGCTTATCTCTTAAGTAAAGATTTAAATAGAAAAACAGTTAGATTAAAAACAAATAATAGATTGCTTGAGGCCAAGATTGTTGGAGATCTTAATGTTGAACTATCAATGGGGAAGCCTATATTTGAGTGGGAAAAAATTCCATTAGCAACAAAATTAGATCACAGTAACATTAATCTAAATATTGATAATAAAAAATTCACAAATGGATTTTGCCTTAATGTTGGAAACCCTCATATAGTTTTCTTCGTTAAAGATTGTTTTGAATATGACCTTAAAATATTGGGGCCAAAAATAGAAAATCATAAATTATTTCCAGAAAAAATTAATGTTACATTTGCACAAATAGATGACAAAAATAATATTACAGTAAATGTTTGGGAGCGTGGTGCTGGCTTAACAAAAGCATGTGGGACAGCTGCGTGTGCTACAGCTGTTGCAGCGACTATCAAGAAACTAACTGAAAATAATATTAGTATTAAGTTTAAAGAAGGAAATCTAAATATAAAAATAGATGAGAATCTTAATATATTTATGAGAGGACCAGTTTCAAATATAAAACATACTTCACTTGAAATCTAAAATGAGTTTATTTAATAAGTTTAAAATTGGATTAGGAAAAAGTTCAATTGGTTTATCAACTGGATTCAAAAATATTTTTTCTAAAAAAAAAATTGATAATGATGTTTTAGCAGAATTTGAAGACTTACTTATTACAGCTGATACTGGTGTTGAGGTTGCAAAAGAACTGAGAAAAGATTTTGAAAATTTTAAGGTTGATAATAAATTAGAAAACCATGAGGAAATTTTAAAATTAATAGCAGATAAAATGGCTATAAATTTATTGAAGTACGAAAAGGATCTAAGTCTAATGGGTAATGCCAAAACATCAGTAATTGTTGTTTCGGGAGTAAATGGAGTAGGTAAGACAACTACAATTGGTAAGCTTGGGAAATATTTTAAAGATAATAATAGATCAGTCGTTTTTGGGGCAGCGGATACTTTTAGAGCAGCAGCTATTGATCAATTGCAAGTTTGGGCTGCAAAAGTAAAAGTAGATATAATTAAATCAGAAATTAATAGTGATCCTGCATCTGTCGCTTTTAAAACCGCTGAATTTGCAAAAAAAAATCAAATCGATATAGCGCTAATAGATACAGCTGGCAGACTGCAAAATAAGAAAAATTTAATGGAAGAATATAAAAAGATTATCAATGTCCTAAAAAAAATTGATCCCTCTTACCCTAACGAAGTAATATTAGTTTTGGATGCTACAACTGGACAAAATGCTTTCAATCAAGTTGAAGAGTTTAGTAAAATTCATAAATTAACTGGACTAATTATTACGAAACTGGACAGCACCGCCAAAGGTGGTGTGGTCCTGGCAATTTGTAAAAAATATGACTTACCTATTATAGCAATTGGTATGGGTGAGAAAGAAACTGACCTTCACCCATTTAATGCTGAATATTTTGCTAAAGCTCTCTTAGGTTTTGAGTCCTAGTTTTCATCAATAAATACTCTAATTGTATCTAGTAACTTTTCATTAAAATCCATCATATGATCATCATTTTTTGGAAAGTAAGAATACTTAGGTTGATTAGCTTTTTGAAAAAGCTTAACACCCATTTCATAGGGTACGATATCATCTTTCATTCCATGCATAATTAAAACAGGTTTTGTTATTTTACTTATCTTATGAATAGAGTCGTACCTGTCTTTTAATAATAGATTAATTGGTAAATAAGGATAATAAATTTTTGCTGCTTGTGCCATTGATGTAAATGGAGACTCTAAAATAATACTATTATAGATATTATTTTTTGCTAGCTCTACCGCTACCCCTGTTCCTAAAGATTCTCCATATAAAATAATTTTATCATCACTAACGCCTAAATCATTTAACCATTTAAGACTAAGTTCTGCGTCAATATATAGGTTTTTTTCTGTAGGCTTGCCAAGATTACCACTAAAGCCTCTCCAAGATATTATTAAAATATTGATATCTAGCTTATTTAGTTCGTTTAATTTATGAACTCTATTAAATAAGTTTCCCGCATTACCATGAAAAAAAATTAATGTTTTGTATTTTTTAAAGTCTTTTTTTATTAACCACGACTTTAATTCAATATTTTTTTCAGTTTCTATCCAAATTTCTTCATAATTAAATTCTATTTTATCTTCTAAATAATTATTATCCGCAGGATGATACAGAAGGTTTCTTTGATTAATATATATATAAATTAACACTAAAATATATGCAGCTAATATAGATAAAATTATTAAATATAAATATTTCATGTTTAATTAATTTTTCTTGCTAAATATACTCCTGTAAATACAAAGGCTGCACCAAAATAATGGAAGCTAAGTAGTGCTTCATCAAAAAGTAATATTCCATAAATTGCAGAGTAAATTGAAAAAATATAAAGAGTAAAGCCTGCTAATGATGCTCCTACATATTTTTGAACTCTAGTGTACAAAGTAAAGGCTATAATGCCAGGTGATATTGCAGCAAAAAGTATCCAAAAAAGAAAGTTAAAATTAAAAATTGTATCAAAATAGTATATTTCTTCCAGAATATAAAATGGAAATAAAGACATTGCACCAAAAAATGCGATCAGTGTAAACCTAGCCATTAAACTAAAATTACTTTTCCAATTTAATAAATATATTGAATAAATTGCCCAACCAATAGAAGCACCGACCATCCACAAATCTCCAGATGTAAATTTAAAGCTTAATAGTAATTCGAGTTTACCTTTACTGATAATTGCCAGTACTCCTACCAAACATAACAATAAGCCAAGTATTCTAGATAAATTAATTTTATCTTTGAAAAATATTACAGATAAAATAATTATAAAAATTGGAGATGAAGTGTAAATTATACCCATATTTGCCATTGTTGTGGACATTCCAGCGATAAATGGGAAGGCTCCACAAACCCCACAACCCATGGAACCTAAAAAAAATAATTTCCAAAATTCTTCGTTAAATTGATTTTTTTTTTTAAGAATTTCACTAAAAAAGAAAGGGAACAAAATTATAAATACAGTTAACCATCTCCAGAAGGCTAAAGAAATTGGAGGAACGTATTCAACACCTCCTCTTGCAACAATTATATTGGTTGCCATAAATATAGGCTGAACAAACAGTAAAATATAAGGGGTATATGGATGACTTTTCTTGATCAATTTAAGCTAGATTATTTTTTGTTGTTGAAAGTATCGTAAAACATCATGCCTATAGATATTGCCACAAAAATATAAGCAGGAAGTATGTCCCAAAAACCAATCGATGGCGATCTAGTTAGAGTTGATGATAATCCCACTAAAAAAGCTACAGCTAATCCAACGCCAATAATTGTTGTTAATTTATTAATCATCTTTACAATTTTTTTCTAACCAGTTAGCCGTACTTAAAAATCTAATATCATCAAGCTTGTCACCTATTAGCTGAACGCCTAATGGTAAATCACTTTCACCTGTAAGTAAAGGAAGTGAAATAGTTGGCAAACCCATGTATGTCCAAATTTTTTGAAAATCTGCACTACCTGTTGATTTTAAACCTTTATCTGCTACACCGTTTGCAGAAGGAGTGATCACTCCGTGGTAATCTTCAAAGACTTCTTTGTAAGACTGATAGCTTTGATCCATAAAATCTATTGCATTAGCATAATCATAGGCTGAATGTTTTAACCCTCTTTCAATAGCATCTCTCATTTCTTTAGAAAGTTTTTTTTTATCCTTTTTATAATAAACTTGAAAATTATTTGATAAATCTGTCTCATGAATTATTTGATGATGTTTTGGAATATCTTTGAAATATGAAGGTACATCAAATACCTCAATATTTTTTTTAAATCTTTTTAAAAAAAACTCAAAAGCATTTTTTGATTCTTTATGAATATTTTTCCATTTGTCTGTTTTATAAAAAATAAATTTTGGTTCAAAATGTGGTTCTTTTTGAGATGCCTCTAAAATTCCATCAGCTGCGAAGTGAATAGTAGATGGATCGTATAAATCTTTTTTAATTAATACTTGAGCTAATAAAGCTACGGCTTGAACAGATTTGCCAAATACACCAATGGTATCTAATTTTTCAGATGTTTTTAACGCCCCGTTTCTTGATATCAAGCCATAAGAAGGCTTAAATCCAACTACACCGCAGTATGATGCTGGTCTTATAATCGAGCCCCCCGTTTGTGATCCAATAGACAGAGGTGCCATCTGAGCAGCTATAACTGCAGCTGATCCACTTGAAGATCCACCTGGAGTTCGTGAATAATCATGTGGGTTTGTAGTTTTGCCTGGGTGAATATAAGCAAGCTCAGCAGTTACAGTTTTACCCATTACTATAGCTCCGGCATTCTTCAATAAATTAACCACTTCTGAGTCCTGTGATGCAGATTTTTTTCTTCTAAATACAGTTCCACATTCAGTTGGCATATCAATTGTTCCAAAAATATCTTTCACTGCCACTGGTAAACCATGTAGTGAACCAAGAGGTTTTCCAGATTTTCTATATTCGTCTGCTTCCTCTGCTTTTTCTAAAATAATTTTTTTATCTAGGAAACTCCATGCTTTTACATCTTTTTCAAATTTATTTATCCGTTCAATGTAAGCTTTACAAACTTCTGTTGAGGAGATCTGACCCTCTTTCATTTTTGAAACTAGTTCATTAGTTGATAGTGAAAAAATATTTAACATGATAATCTTAATCTGCGAAAAGAGTTTCTGGTAACCATAAAGCTATACCAGGAAACCAATACATTAAAACCATCGCAAAAATAACTAATCCAAGAAACGGCATGATACCTGCAAATATTTCCATTAATTCAACATTTTTAGATTGAACGCCTTTTAAATAGTAAGCAGACATGGCCATCGGTGGTGTTAAAAAAGAAGTTTGCAAATTCAGGGCAATCAGCATTGCAAAGAAATATGGATTAACATCAAATAATGCTAGCAAAGGTAAAAATATTGGAACAAATATAATTAAAATTTCAGTCCACTCTAAAGGCCAGCCTAGTAAGAATATTATTATTTGTGTAATAACTAAAAATTGCCAAGGAGCTAAATCCATTGATTTAAAGAAATGTTCAAAAACTTCGTGGCCTCCTAAATATGAAAAAACTGCAGCGAATGTCCATGATCCAATAAATAACCACATAATCATAGCTGTAGTTTTTGCGGTTAAAAAAACTGATTCTTTAAAATTTTGCCACTTAAGAGTTTTGTAAAAATAAGATAAAACTAAGGCTCCGAATGCACCTGCTGCTGCTGCTTCGGCCGGAGTAGCAATCCCTGCTAAAATAGTTCCAAG
>Ga0209335_10000326_pt1 | contig 55897 bp, 50 predicted proteins | sample COG_09_FD_184753 | JGI IMG/M metagenome (GOLD analysis project Ga0209335, IMG submission 184753) | Pelagic Microbial community sample from North Sea - COGITO 998_met_09 (SPAdes) (version 2) | ecosystem: Environmental > Aquatic > Marine > Neritic zone/Coastal water | place: Helgoland, sampling...
ATGCTCTCCCGAGAATCCAAATCTCGGATAAATCCGAATCCTTTCGAATCATTAAAGAAGGAAACGATTCCGATTCGCGGTGCATCGTCTGGAAGCTTTTCTTTCTTGGGAATCCCGAGTTCAATGTCTTCCGCATTGATTTCCTCGCGCTCAGCCGGATCTGGTGGAGTATCTGTGACATTGCCAAACTCATCGACATAAGCAATCATGCTGTCGTCGTCCAGGCTTGACTTATTCTCTGATCGGGCTAGCTTCTTAGCCTCTTTCTCTTTGCGTTTCTTCTCACGCTTTAGCTCGCGCTCGCGCTTTCCGAATGACTGTTGTGATCTTCCCAGGATTTCTAATTTTTTTGAAAGGTAAGAATTAACGCACAAATCTCAGTCCTCGCGCGGCGCATCGAAGTAAACGCGTGGATATTAATAACTTGAATCTAAATCCTGCCGTCACGGCATGAAATAAACCTGGCCACCGGCGTGCAGCAACTGGGCCATGGTGCGCAAGGACTTCCCCGAAACGCTCATCGACCCCATGCTGTTCGTAGACACTTCTCCCTTGGTTCCGTCCGGAAAATGGAGGATATAGCGCGTACCAAATGGCATGGGCTGGCCATTTGCATCCCGTCCGGGGTCCAAAAGAAGGACCTGAGACTTCATCGGCAAGTTGACAAAGGGCGACAAGTCGTTCTGAGGTGCTGATGATGGCAACCAACTCTCAACCTTGATGTGGCGAATATTGGTCGAGCGCTGGCCGGGATCGCTGCCATCATTGATGCCCGCCTTCAACACCACCAAGTCACTCGTGGCCCTGAGAATCAGCGCTTCATTTTCTTGGCCCGACCAATCCAAAACGGCAATGTTCATCGGAATTGGGGCCTCACCTTCTCGGTTTCCAGGTGTCCATTCTGAACCAAAGCGCCCCAAAAGCGGCAAGAGATCGGGCATGGAGAGCAGCTTGTCCTCGTTGTAATCTGGCTGCCAGGTTTCCGAATCCGTTTGTTGGGCCATGAGCGAGGCGCTTATCCCAAACCCCAAGAAAAATAAAAATATTGGCTTCATCACTACTCGCGTTTGGACGAAGTTAAATCACGTTTCAGCTCAAAAGAATCTAAAATCAGAGTGAAATTCACAACACTTCGTGCATACCCAAAGGCATCCATCCATTGTCCTTCACTCCACTTCCAACACCCAGGCCGCTTGCGCAGGCACCGTCAAAGACGCTTCAGCATCGTTCGCCGGGCTCCCACTCAAAACATTCCGCAAAACCCGGCGCCCCTTCAAGACCTCATCGAAACGCTCGAGGTCCAAGGTTTCAGCCTGTTCAGATTGATTCAAAATGACCATGAAGGTCTGTGATTCGTCGTATCGGAAATACACATAGCTCCCCGCCTCAGGCACGAAATGCATCAGTTGCCCGCCGTGAATCGCTTGCGCTGTTTTGCGCCATTGCAGCAAGGCCCGCATTTCTTGTTGGAAAGCCACTGACTCAGCTGAAAGTTCTCGGTTGGAAAATCCGCTGCTCGAATCGCCCAACCAACCGCCCGGAAAGTCGCTTCGAATGTTGCCGTGGCTGTCATCACCTGTGTTGGTCATGAGCACCTCCGTGCCGTAATAAAACTGCGGCGTACCTCGCATGGTAGCAAAGAAGAAGAGGGCCAGTCGCGTCTTATTCACATCGTCTCCGAGTTGCGTATGGATGCGACTCATGTCGTGATTGTCCGGAAAAACAACATGATCCGCAGGTTGTGGGTACAAGTAATCATTGCCCAGCATTTCATACAAACGCACCCAATTGGAATGCCATGCCTCCTGCTCGGTCATGCATTGGATGAACGCGTGGTGGAGCGGGAAGTCCAACAATCCTGGCAAACAAGAAACATAGCCGTCCTTGTTCTGGGACCCCGCTTGCCAGTAAGCCAGTACCGATGGATTCAAACTCCACTCCTCTCCGCTCATGTTGAAGTTCGGATAGGCCGCCATCACCTCGCAACTCCAGCGTGCCATGAATGCCGCATCGGAATAAGGATAGGTGTCCATTCGAATTCCTCCAAGTCCGAGGAACTCGATCCACCAAATCGTGTTTTGGATGAGGTAATCGGCCAACAGGGGTTGGCGTTGATTCAAGTCGGGCATTTCCTTGACAAACCAACCGTCGGAAAACCCATTCAAGTCGCCCTGAGCGGCATAAGGATCTCGCAGGGTTGTGCGGCGATGCGTCGTGGGCGTGAACTCCGCTTCGTTGTTGATCCAATCGTGCGTGGGCAAATCTTTCAACCACGGGTGCTCCGATCCGCAGTGATTCATAATCATGTCCATGATCACCTTCATTCCCCGGTCCCGCGCAGCTTGCGCAAGTGACCGATATTCTTCATTGCTCCCAAACCGTGGATCAACTCGGTAGTAATCCGTTGTCGCGTATCCGTGATACGACCACTGTGGCTGGTTGTTTTCCAATACCGGATTGAGCCAAACGGCCGTAAATCCCATGCTATCGAGGTAACCCAAGTGTTGCTGAATCCCTGCCAAATCCCCACCATGCCGGCCGTGATCATTCGAGCGGTCCAATCCTTCCAGCATTCCTTCTACTTCGTCGTTGCTCGGATCTCCATTGGCGAATCGATCCGGCGTGATGAGGCAGATCGCATCTTCCGGACCATATCCTTGGATGCCATCGCCACCCTCTGCGAATCCTTCCCGAATTTTCAATTCAAATGGCGTCCTTCCCACCGGCTTTGAACGACGGGCTGAAGGATCGTTCCATTGAATGGCGACGATGCCTGCGGGAGCATCTGCTGCCACATGCAGGTATAAGAATTGATAGTTGGGATTGACCCCGTCACGTGCAATTCGACAGAGTTCAACGCCGGGGTAATCAATGCGCGGTTCCAACGCCCCAATGCCCCTGCCATGGATCATGATCTGAACGGTATCCACAGGCATCCCCACCCACCAATTCGGCGGATCAACCCGATCAACAAACGATTGCGAAAGCCCCAAAGTGACTCCGCTCATCCAATACAAGGCTGCGAGAAAAAGCGAACGAACGTTCATGTTCCAATAATTTGACACAAAGAAAGCAACAGAAACCGGCAATCAAAGCCAACGCAACAAGCGATCGATCCATTTGGTTTTCCATTTTGCATATGGAGGCATCAAGAAAGAAGCAGCACCATCCATGCGTTGCTCATAAACTCCACGCATGTGCGTGAACTCCTTGAAACCATGTTCGCCATGCCCGGAACCAATTCCGCTGTTTCCAAGCCCCCCAAATGGCAGGTGATTGCTGGACACATGAATCACTGAATTGTTGATACTCACCCCTCCTGACTGCACGGAATCAAGCACCTCACTCACAAACCGATTTCGTTTGCTGTAGATGTACAACGCGAGGGGAACCGGACGGCTGTTCACGGATTCCACCACTTCTTGGAGGTCATCGTACAATATGACCGGCAAGATGGGCCCGAAGACTTCTTCCTCCATGATTTTCGCCTCCACAGGCACCTCCGTCAAAATTGTTGGATGCACAAAGCAACGGGTTGCATCGCTCGTACCACCATGCGCTACTTTGGCGCCCTTGGAAACAGCGTCGTCCAGCAAATCCAACAAACGCTGGGCATGCGCATCTTTCACGATGCGCTGGTAGTCTGGATTTTCGGCTACGATGCCCGGATACAACTCCACCATGGCCGCTTTCAGCGCCTCCACAAACTCAGCTCCCAATCGACGTGGCACGAAAATGTAATCCGGCGCCACACAAATCTGACCCGCATTGGACAGCTTCGCCCAAGCAATTTTTTTCGCCGTGGCCTTCATGGACGCCGATTCGTCTATGATCACAGGTGATTTTCCTCCCAATTCGAGCGTCACGCTGCAAGGATGCTGGGCCGCGGCGCGCATGACAATCTTGCCAACCTCAGGAGACCCCGTGAAGTACATGTGATTGAAGGGCAAGGACAACAAATGCGTGGCCGTCTCGACGCCTCCCTGCACCACTGCCACTTCATTGACCGGAAAAACGGCCGCAACAATTTCGGCCACCACCTGGGCGGTTTGCCCGGTCAATTCCGATGGTTTGAGCATGACCGTGCAGCCCGCGGCAATGGCAGCGACCAATGGACGGAACACCAATTGCATGGGATAATTCCACGGAGCAATGATCAACGCCACTCCTTTTGCCTCTTGCCTGATCCACGAAGCTGAACCCAAGAGCGCTAGTCCGCCGGCCACTCGGCGCGGCTTCATCCAACGCCTCAACCCTTTTTTTACAGCCTTGATCTCGGATTTGATGACAAAGATTTCCGTCAAGTCCACTTCTTCAGCCGGCTTCCGAAAGTCATCCCACATGGCCTTTTTCAAGTCCGCTCGCCGCCTCCAAATCTCCGCATACAAGGACTCAAGTCGCTTGATCCGTTGCTTGGCATTTAGCTTTCGTTGGTCCGCGGAACGTTCGCGAAGCGCGTCGAAGGCTCGGTTCATCTGCTCAACAGAAGGCGACGATGGCAAAATTGGCTGAATCATTGTCAATATTTCTAGTAAACTAACACGTTCTGCGGTCAAATTCCTCTGAAATTTTCAGAAATTCGACGAATGAATGGTCATTGGGATGAGCGTTATGCCAAAACAGAAGGAGCTTATGGCAGAAAACCCACCCCCTTCTGGGTCCAAGAATTATCCCGGTGCAAAGGCCATAGCGTTTTACTCCCCTGCGAAGGAGAAGGACGCAATGCACTGTGGGCAGCTCAGCAAGGCTGGAAGGTGCATGCTGTTGACTCCAGTGCGGTCGGCATGGCCACATGCGATCGATGGTGCAAAGCCGCTGGCGTTGAAGACCACGTTCAAACGCACATTGAAGATGCCCTGACATTTGAAGGAGATCCCGAGGGCTATGATGTGGTCGGCCTCTTCTACGCGCACATGCCGGCCCTCTTGCGCCGGACGTTTCATCAAAAAGCAATCGCCTGGCTAAAACCCGGAGGAAAACTGGTCCTAGAGGGATTCAGCATCGACCAGTTGGGCTTGACATCCGGAGGTCCAAAAAAATCAGAAATGTTGTTTCAAATGAATCAATTAAAATCCGATTTCAACGAACTTGCCATCGAACACCTCGCACCCAAGCAAACCCACTTGGACGAGGGGCCTTTTCACCAAGGAAAAGCCGAAATCATTCAATTGGTGGGCACCGCTCCCATTCTTTAATTCCAGATCGAATCGCATGCACCACCCATTGAGTCTTTTGATCGCTGCGAGCGCCGTTGCCACTTCGCTCGCTTTTCTGTCGCCGCCCTCCTCCCTTCAGGAAACCTTGCACTCATCTTCTGAAATTGACCTATCGGCGCTTCAAAACGGGGACAAAGGCGCAGAACTTTACGCCCAATGGTGTGCGAGCTGCCATGGATTGAATGGACGGGATTTCATCCAACGCACCTGGAAACTGGGCAGTCAACAAGCGGACATTGAGCGCATCATTCGCAACGGCTACGCCCTTTTGGGAATGCCGGCTTACGGCCAACTATTCTCGCCGGATGAGATCAAAGACCTTTCCAACTACCTCTTAGCAAAAGCGGGTGAATCGCCCAATTTCAGGGCTTCCCCACCTCAGTTGATTCAGGCGAGCGATCTTCAATTGCGTGCAAATGTGATTGCATCAAACCTGGGCACCCCATGGGGCATGGATTTCTTAAATGACTCAACGTTGTTTTTTACCGAACGAGAAGGAAGGCTTTGGGTGATGAAATCCGGTGTCAAGCAAGCCATTGCCGGCATTCCCGATGACATTCACGTCAAAGGACAAGGGGGATTGCTGGATGTTATGGTTTGGAACGATGACGCGCAGCGCAGACCCTGGATTTACCTCACGTACAGCAAAAATCATCCCGACGACATCAAGCTTTCGGCCACGGCCGTGGTGCGCGGTGAATTGTTGGTCACCGATGAAGGGTTTAGCGTGCCGCATTGGGAAACCTTAATGGTCGCAGGGCCTTATGCCAAAACCCACCGACATTATGGAAGCCGGCTGGCCATGGGGCAAGACGGCATGCTGTACGTCACATGCGGCGAACGCGGGATGCGCGATGTGCATCCGCAAACCTTAACAACCGCTCCTGGAAAAGTGCACCGCTTGCACCCCGATGGCTCCGTGCCGAATGACAACCCATTCGTCGATGAACCCGGCGCCATTGCCAGCATCTGGTCATGGGGACATCGCAATCCGCAAGGCATGTTCGTTCATCCTGAGACTGGAGAGGTTTGGACCCATGAACATGGGCCCAAAGGAGGAGACGAAATTAACATCCTTCAGAAATCGGCCAATTACGGGTGGCCAGAAATCACCTTCGGACGGAATTACAGCGGAACCATCATCACCCGGGACACGGCCAAAACCGGAATGGAACAACCGTTGCACTATTGGTTGCCTTCCATCGGAGCCTGCGGAATGGACATTGTTTTGGGCCGCGGATGGCCCCGAAGTTGGCAAAATAATCTGCTCGTCGGATCGCTGAGCTTTGAATACCTCGAACGCCTGGTGATTGACGCTTCCGGGCGCGTCACCGACAGGGAACAATTGCTCAACGGCGTTGGACGCGTGCGCGACATCGCTCGGAATTCGAACGGTGACATCTACGTTGCCGTGGAAGGTGCGGGAACTATTTTTCATTTGGAACCGATACTGGAGAATTAAAGCATGGCCCAGAGAAAAACCTTCCTGACCTTGTTGACTTTGGCGCTCGTGATGAGCCATACAAATGTTCATGCGCAAGCATTGACCCCCAAACTCACCGCAGCCGAGGAAAATGCCTTGCGCAATTCAGCCGCACCTCCGCAAGACACTATTCTATGGTCAAGCAAGGGCCTGATCAATATTCATTTCAGCCAAGTGCAACTCAGCAATTGGGCAGCTGGGGGCCAGAGCAATCTTTCATTGCTCACCAAACTCGACCAAAACTGGAACCTGGATCGTGGTAAATTCGGTTGGGATTCCGAGTTGCATCTCGCCTTTGGTTTGCTGCATCGGCCCGAAGACCGTGTGTTTTTGAAAACCGACGACCGAATCGAATGGTCCACAAAAATCGGATACCGCACCACCATGACCGGGTTCATGACCGTCATGGCGCATTTTCGGTCCCAACTCGCCCCCGGATATGCCATTGAAAATGGCGCACCCAATCGCGCGCTACTCAATTCCAACTGGCTTTCCCCCGGCTATGGTGTCATCGCCGCCGGAATGGACTACAAACACCCCGAAAAGACCATCAATGTCTTTCTCGCTCCCATCACGTTCAAATCAACATGGGTCATGGATGACAGCCTCTCGCAAGCGGGAGCATTCGGTGTAACACCCGGCGAGACCAGCCGCTACGAAGTCGGGGGCTACTTGAAGCTCAACGCCAACTGGAAAATCACAGAGGAAATTGGATACGCCATCCGACTGGACTTGTTTTCAAACTTCATGGACAACCCGCAAAACATCGATATTTACAGCGACCATGTCTTGTCCTTGAAAGTGAATTCGTGGCTCACAACCACCATCAGCGCCACGGTCATTTATGACGATGACATCGCCCTCACCAAAAACCCCGAAGAGGTGGATGGTGTGATCATCCCCAACATCGGACCGGGCGTTCAATTGAAGCAAGTCCTATCGGTAGGACTGTCATTGAACATTTAAACGCCTCGCTACGTCCATCCGAATTCATGCCTTAATTTCGCCGGTTCAAAAGACTATCAACACGATGAAAGCATTTGTTTTTCCGGGACAAGGAGCCCAATTCTCTGGAATGGGCAAGGATCTATTCGACGCTTCCGAAATCGCTCAAGAGCGTTTCCGACAGGCCGACGACATTTTGGGCTTTTCAATCTCAAGCACCATGTTCTCAGGGAGCGATGAAGATTTGAAACAAACTTCTGTCACACAACCCGCAATCTTTCTGCATTCCGTGATTTTGGCGGAATTGATGGGAGAACGGTTTGCACCGGATATGGCCGCGGGCCACAGCTTGGGTGAATTTTCTGCCCTCGTCGCAGCAGGTGCCTTGCAGTTTGAAGATGGATTGAAGCTGGTTTCCGAACGAGCCCAGGCCATGCAGGATGCATGCAACGCCGCTCCGTCAACGATGGCCGCCGTGTTGGGCATGGAAGACGAACAAGTAGAAGAAATCTGCGCAAAAACCCCAGGCGTTGTTGTCGCTGCCAACTACAACTGTCCCGGTCAACTTGTGATCTCCGGAGAGGTGGAAGCGATTCACGCGGCGTGTTCGGCGCTCACTGAGGCTGGGGCGCGGCGAGCACTGGTTCTGCCTGTCGGTGGGGCATTCCATTCGCCACTTATGGAATCGGCACGGGAGCGATTGTCTGCGGCTATCGCACAGGCTCCTTTTACAAGCCCTCGATGCCCGATTGTACAAAACGTCACAGCCATGCCTGTGGAAGATCCCGCGGAAATTCGGACCAATCTCATTGCGCAACTCACCGCTCCGGTAAAATGGACGCAATCCATGGGGAAGATGATTGAAATGGGGGCTCAGGAAGCCATCGAAATCGGCCCAGGAAAAGTCTTACAAGGCCTCTTTAAAAAAGTCGACCGCGCATTTCCCGTGTCGAGCGGAGGGATCGAATTGTAAAGCATCTTTCGTTTTAGGGCACAAAAAAGGCGGGGACTTCCCGCCTTTTGCCTTTTCTAAATATTGAACACTACGCCACTTCGGCAGCGTAGGCATGCAAAGCCTGCAATTCCGTTTCTGAAACGAGCAGGGCATGTTTTAATCCGTTGTTTTCGGATCGCAGCTCATCGCATCGTCGCTGAGCCAGAGCAAGTTCGTTTTTCAATCGCATGAATTCCTTCAAGGTCTTCACCCGCTCTTGTTGCGCCGTCTCCAATTGCACCATAAGATCTTCCATAACACAAAGAACGAGGAAGAGACCATGCCTCGCAACGGGTGGCTGAAGCACTTTTCCACCTTTTATCGTTCATTTCAACAAAAGGATTATTCGCAAACGAAAGCTTCAATTGAACGAGCCCAGGCCCTGCCTCCTCGGGTCTTTCAAATGCTTTCGAGTTAAGAGGAGAATCAAAAACATCACCAATCCGAATACGCCGCACGTGGCGTAAAGACCGGGAATAGCGGTGAGATCACCTGCAAACTGATACCCTGAGTACACCGCACCGGCTCCGATTCCCACTTCCAAGGCCATCAACATCGTACCCAAAGCCAGCGCCACCTTTCCGGGTTTTGCAAGGTCCGCTGTCCAAGCAAATATTGCGGGCATATTCATGCCAATCGACATGCCATAAATCACGCCTGCCAATGCTGCTGTGAGTTGCGTTTCAGCCCACGCCAAACCAAACATTCCCAGAGCGAGAAGGCCAGATCCTGCGATGAGCAATGGAACTCGGCCCAAGCGATCCGATGCCTTGCCAGCGACCAAACGCATGGATATGGAAGCGATAACAATGATGGTATTGAAGGATCCTTTGTACACATAGCCCAAGGAATCAACGAAGTCCGGTGTGATTGTGAGGAAGGCGCCAAACGCAAATGCCACCGGAAGCAGCGCCAAAGAAGCAGACCACGACGACCAATCCAGCACCGGGCCGCTGAATACGTTGAGGTCCTGCCAACGCACTTTCCGACTATTCGGAAGCGATTCAGGCAATCGAATGGTCAAAAGCAGGGCCAATAATCCAAGGCCACTTGAAGTCAAAAACATAGCATCATAGCCGAACTCCACCGTGAGCCAACTGCCAAGTGCGGGCCCTCCTGCCATGCCCGCATTGCCAGCGACACCGAGGTAACCCAATGCTTCCCCTCTTCTGCGAATGGGCGTGGTATCGGTGAGGAAGGCCGTTGTTCCTGTTGGCCGGAACCCCGTGCTCATGCCATGCAAAAGACGCAGCAGCAAGAACAACCAAACCACCAACGGAATCCCAGAGTACGAAGTAGTCAACTCAGGCGTCAACCACCCGATGAGGATGTAACCCAAGCCTGCTACCATGGTGACCCACGTGCCAAACAGCATCACAGGCCGCCGACCGGCCGCGTCGGCAATCCGACCGCTGATGAAACGTGATGCAAATGCTCCAATCGTGAACAAACCGACGATCCACCCGATCAAATCGGGTCGACCAAGCGCCGTCAAAAATCCCGGCAACTCCGGCATGATCATGCCAAAACTCGCCATGAACAATACAGTGCTCGCGCACAACCACCAAAATTGAGGAGAGAAGATTTGCTCTTCCGGGCCACGTTCTTGCTTCACTTGCAAGCAAAGGTACCTCCTATTATCTTCGGAAAATGCAATATCCCGCCAAGGTCTTGTTAGCGTGGGGAGAAGCCATCTCCGGAAATGGAGCCATTCACCGATGGCTCATGCAAAATGGTTATCCCGAGCTCGGACTGACGTGCAACGCTTTGCATCACGTTGAATCCGCTCGAACTTGGCTCATGCAAAATGGTCACCCTCACTTAATGGCCTTGGTTCGGGGAGCGGAAGGGGAAGGAAAGGCCATTGTCTGGCTGGATAATTTTGGATACAATTTCCTTGCATTGGTGGCATTGGGCGCGGACAATGACGACAAAGCCATCCAAAAACTCATGCAGCTCAATCAGCGAGAATGGGCAGGCATTGCCCTCAAAATACGCTCCATCAAGAACAAGATTGAAGAAGACAACAATGACATGCATCGGATTTCACCGCGCTAGTCATCGGCTTTTGTAAACCAAATGGCTCCATTTTGAGTCATCCAGCACGTCATTCGCCAACCGCAAAACGTCTTCAGCCGTGATGGCATCGATGGCCGCAAAAACGGATTCCAAACTTTCTACCCGTCCATACAAAAGGTAACTTTTCCCGAGTCCCGTCATCATGCTGCTGCCCGAATCCTGTGAAAGCGCAACATGGCCTACCACCTGCTGCTTTATGTCATGCAATTGACGTACGCCCAACTTCTTCTCCCGCAATGCCTTCAGCTCTTTCCGGACCAGGGCTTCGGCTCGTGCATGCAGTCGGGTATCCGTGCCAAAGTAGACACTGAATAAGCCCACATCGCTGTATGGCGAGTACGCGCACTCGATGTTATACGCCATCCCATGCTTTTCGCGCACATTGAGGCTCAGGCGATTATTCATGGTGGGACCACCCAAGTGATTCGCCAGTAACGCCAAGCCCAGCCGGTCGGGATGGTCACTCCCAGACGTTGTGCATCCCATGACATGATGCACTTGGTGAATCTCTTTGGTCAAACGCACATCAAATGGCGCCAGAGGAACAAAAGGCTGTCGATCCATCACTCCGCTGGCCTTTGGCATTCCGCCGAAGTATTTCTTGCACAATCGAAGCACCTTTTTCCATGGCGTAGCGCCAACGACGCTGAAAACCATCTGTTCCGGATGGTAGTGCCGGTTGACGAACCCTTGAATCGTCTTCCGGTCCATCCCTGCCACCGACGCCTTGTTTCCTAAGATATTTCCTGACAGTGGATGCCCGGCGAACAATCGCTCCTCAAATTCATCAAAAATTGAATCTGCTGGACTGTCCAAGTACGCATTCAGCTCATCCAAAATCACATCACGCTCCTTGATGATTTCCTTTTCCGGAAAAGTTGCATTGAATGTGATATCACTGATCAATTCGACAGCGCGCTCCAAATGCTGCTCAGAGAAGGAAGCATAAATCCATGTGTCCTCCTTCGAGGTGTAAGCATTGAACTCCCCTCCCACGCAGTCCAAGCGATTCAAGATGTGAAAGGGCTTGCGCTTTTGGGTTCCCTTGAAAAGGGTGTGCTCAATAAAATGAGCGACCCCCGCTTCACCATTCGCATGCTTTTCATCGCGAGATCCCGCGTTGATGACTAAACCGCAATGCGAAACGGGACGGGGAACCTGCTTGTAAATGACGCGAAAGCCATTCTCAAATTCGGCCGTATGCAATGCCTCTTTCCCCCAATTCGGCGGGGCATGCTCATTCGTTGCTTTCATGCCTATCGCCATTGAAAATGGAGCGAATCAGAATGGTAAGTCGTCCTCGTCATCCCCAGATGAAGCGGGCATAGGAGGAACATCGGGCAGTGGTGCCGCAGAGACCGACTCTGCAGGAGCCGCGGGCTCGCCGACACCTGACTCAATACGCCAAGCGTTCAAATCAACGTAAAAATTCCCGTTGTATTCCCGGCCGCGAATGTCAAACTTCACCAAAACCTCATCGCCTTCGCCGAGGCGAGCAATTTGTTCCGTGCGTTCCTTGACCGCCGTGAATTTGACATCTTGAGGGTATTGATCCTCAGTTGTGATCACAAAATCACGCTTGTAGAAGCCGCTTGGGAAATCCTGTTGGTCAAAGATTTTTTTGACCTTGCCTTTCATTTCAAAACTCATGCCCCAAAAATACCTTCAACCATTGGAAGAATTGGCATCGGTTGAGAATTTGTCAGGAAGTTTCCGAATCAGCCCGGATTGAAGGTCAAAACAGCCTTCAGTGCTGAGGCCACATCGCCCGCAGCAATTAATTTCTGGGCATGTTCGTGTATCGCCCGTTCCAAGGCCACTCCATCGTCCTCAAATTCCATGAAGAGATCCGACAATTCGAGCAACTTGAAATCATTCACATCCGTTTCATCGGGAAGTTCCAGTAGCGACCCCAGTTGGGCAAGTTCATTGCCGGTTAACACGGCACTCTGTTGAACCTCCTGAGGCAGCGCATCGACCCCAATTCCCGGGGCAGTGAGTGGTTTCGGCACGTCAAATAATGCCTCGCCTGAAGCCCGAACGTATGAATTCCCTCCGCATCGTCCGACCAGATCGAGCAATTCGGGAACAGGCTGCCCGGCAGCATTGAGGACATCATTGCGGAAATGCATCCGCTTGATCCGGCAAACGACCAATTGTCCGGCCCCTCCTTCATCGCCAAGGGAATCCACTCGAAGCACCTCACATTCCAATTGCACCGGACTCTCAGCAACACGAAAGGGACGGACGGTATCAGAAGGCAGCGGTGTCACCCCTGCTTTCTCGAATTCGCTCACACCGGCTGGAAAATCGCCACTGGCCAATGAGCATGCATGGACCAAGGCGAAATCCACCAGATTGATCACCACCTCAGGTACCTCCAAAACATTCTCGAGCGTATGCTTGGTGGTATTTCCGCGCATTCGTCGCGCAGGGCTGAAAATGAGAATGGGTGGGTTGGCCGAAAAAACATTGAAATAACTAAAAGGAGCCAAATTGGGCGTGCCTGTTTTGTCCACCGTGCTGGCAAAAGCAATGGGCCTCGGCGCAATTCCTCCCAGCAACTTGCCGTGCAAGTCTCTTCCTTCTAATGCTGTGGGATCGAAAGAACTGAATCCGCTCATTTGGAAACCCGGTGGTTTTCGACCGCTTCAATGGAAGCCATTACTTTTTCTTTCAATGCGGCTTTGAACGTGCGCATGTTTTCTGCGATGCCAGGTTCAGAGGTAGCGACAATCTGAGCCGCCAATATCCCCGCATTTTTCCCGCCATCCAACGCGACCGTAGCCACTGGCACTCCTGACGGCATCTGCAAGATGCTCAAGACCGAATCCCACCCATCGATGGAGTTGCTGCTGTGAATGGGCACACCAATCACAGGCAAAATGGTCAAGGAAGCGGTCATTCCTGGCAAATGCGCTGCGCCGCCTGCGCCTGCAACAATCACTTTGATTCCGCGGTCAGCAGCTGCCGCCGCATGCTCCACCATCCGTTCAGGCGTCCGATGAGCGGACACTACGGTCATCTCGTAAGGCACATTGAGCTCTGCGAGCACAGCCGCAGCTTGTTCCATGACAGGGAGGTCACTGGACGATCCCATGATAATGCTCACAAGCGGATTGGGAATGGTTGCCATCGATAATTAGTTTTCTTGTCTTTGTTCGATTTCGTCCCGCAAACGCGAAGCTTGCTCATAGTCCTCTCGCGCAATGGCCTTGGCCAATTCATTCTTTAATGCGTCCAAACTCTTCTTTCGTCGTTTTGGCTTTGCGGGAACCGGCGACTCAATTTCTTCGTTGGATTGAGCAATCTCGCTTTCACCAATTCCTGCCAATTTCAGCACTTCCTCTTCGCAATAAATTGGGCAACCAAAGCGATAAGCCAACGCCACAGCATCACTGGGACGGCAATCAATCTCCTCTTCTTTCGATCCCGATGCGCAGATCAATTTGGCGAAGAACACGCCTTCTACCATGTTGTAAATGATCACTTCAGTGACACGAGCATCGAAGGATTCCAGCGTTGTCTTGAAAAGGTCATGCGTCAGCGGACGTGAGGCTTTCATCTTCTCAATTTCAATCGCAATGGCTTGCGCTTCAGCTCCACCGATGACAATCGGCAATTTTCGGCTTCCGTTGATTTCTCCGAGCACCATGGCATAGGCCCCCGATGAGGAACCGCTGAGGGTGATGTCCGAGATTTCCATTTCTACTTTCGTCATGCGGCGGAAAGGGTTGAATGCAAAGGTACGTCGACGCGTTGAATCAGGCCTTCAATTCCTTGGCTGCAGCCGTCAACTTCGGGAGGATTTCAAAAGCATCTCCTACGATACCGTAGTCGGCAGCCTTGAAAAAGGGGGCTTCCGGATCTGTGTTGATTACGACAATGGTTTTCGATTGATTCACACCGGCCAAATGCTGTATGGCGCCAGAAATTCCAGCTGCGATGTACAGATTGGGCCGAATGGTGATGCCAGTCTGTCCGACGTGCTCGTGGTGCGGTCTCCATCCAATGTCAGAGACCGGACGAGAACAAGCTGTCGTCGCACCCAGCGCCGAAGCTAAATCTTCCACGATGCCCCAATTTTCGGGACCTTTCAGGCCACGACCTGCGCTGACTACCAATTCGGCTTCTGGCAGCGGCACTTGGCCGTCGGCACTAGCTGAATCAAACCCTGTCACTTTTTCCCGAGCAATGCCCAAATCTGCAGAAAAAGGCTCTACCGTGGCTTGCCCTGGGGCATCTTTTACGCCAAATGCATTGGGGGTCACGGTGTAGACTGCAATCGCAGTGCTCACGGCGACGTCCGCAACGGCTTTGCCCGAAAAAACGTTTTTCCGAACGAGATCGTTCGAAGGCAATTCGGTCACTCCCGCGACCAATCCTGCTTTTAGACGAACGGCTACCCGCGGTGCGACCGCCCGGCCAAAGTGATCATGAGAGGCGACTATGGCGGAAGCATTGAGCTGAACCGCCGCAGCCTCCGTCAATTTGGCCCATTGGCCACTGTCTGTAACAGGCTCTGTGCAATGCAGCACCTTGGCTATTCCTGTCGCTCCCAGTCCGCCATCACCGGAAATTTCACCGGCGACCAATGCGGAAGCGGTCATTCCTTGGGACGCCGCATAATTGGCTGCATAGCTCGCGGCTTCCAATCCACTTTTGGTGGGAGCTCCATTTTTGATCGAAACGATTGCTAATACTGACATGGCTTAGATGGCTTTGGCCTCCTCTCTGAGCAGGCGAATGAGTTCTTCAGGACGATCGGCATCGATCATTTTGCATGCCCCCTTTTCAGGTGGTAGCGTGAATTTGCTGACGGAAGTAGGCGCATCCGCTGAAGCTTCCACGACATTCAACGGCTTGGAACGTGCTGACATGATTCCGCGCATATTGGGAATGCGTTGCTCCGCCATCCCTTTAGATGCACTGGCCACAAATGGCAAGGCAACTTCAACAGATTCTTCTCCTCCACCCACTTCACGGGTCATTTTGGCAATGCCATTCTCTACTTCAAGGCTAGTCGCTAAGGCCACAAATGGCAGATCGAGCAGCTCAGCAACCATGGCTGGAACTACCGACCCGTTGTGGTCAATGGTTTCCTTGCCACACAAGATGGCATCGAACGCACCCGCTTGGGCTTGTTCGGCAATCAATTGCGCAACTTGCATGGAATCTTCGGGGGCGGCATTGACTCGGATGGCATCATCGGCTCCAATGGCCAACGCCTTTCGAATAATCGGATCACACGCGGCCTCTCCGATGGTAATGGTGGTAACGGTTCCACCCTGTTGTTCTTTCAACTCAATGGCTCGAACAAGCGCATACCATTCATCATAGGGATTGACGATGTATTGCACACCGCTCGAATCAAAAGCCTTATCGCCTTCGGTGAAGGCAATGCGACTTGTTGTGTCGGGGGCTTGACTGATGCAAACAAGTATTTTCATGATGCAAAGGTAGGACTTGCACGACCAAATGAGGAAGGCTTACACCGCTTAAGCATCGGCTTAGGGGCCCGCGGTTTCCACTCCTGCCCGAAGCACCATCTTGCAGAAGAAAATCGCTGTCAAAATGATTGGATTTAAATTGGGTTTTGTTGCTTTATTTGTTGGCTTATCTTTGCCGACCAATTCATAAGGTGATTATTATGCGTGAAGTGCAATATAGAGAAGCTGTTTGTGAAGCCATGAGCGAAGAGATGCGCCGGGATTCGAGCGTTTTTCTTCTGGGTGAAGAGGTGGCCGAATACAACGGTGCGTACAAGGCATCCAAAGGCATGTTGGATGAATTTGGTCCGGAGCGCGTGATTGACACACCTATTGCCGAACTCGGTTTCGCAGGAATTGCGGTTGGTGCAGCAATGAACGGTTTGCGGCCCATCGTGGAATTCATGACTTGGAATTTCGCCATTTTGGCGGCCGACCAAATCATCAATCACGCAGCAAAAATGCTGCAGATGAGTGGCGGCCAGTACAATGTCCCCATCGTTTTCCGCGGTCCAAACGGAACCGCAGGACAGTTGGCAGCAACGCACAGTCAGTCATTCGAGTCCATGTATGCGTCCATTCCGGGCCTCAAGGTTGTGACACCATTTACCCCGTATGAGGCGAAGGGACTATTGAAGTCAGCCATCCGAGACAATGATCCTGTGCTGATCATGGAGAGCGAAAAGATGTACGGTGACAAAGGCATGATTCCGGAAGGCGAGTTCCTCGTTCCCATCGGAAAATGCAATATCCGCCGCCGGGGAGATGCTGTCACCATCGTTTCCTTTGGAAAGATTTTAAAAACGGTGCACGCTGCAGCCGATGCGCTCGAGAAAGAAGGCATCGAAGTCGAGATCATCGACTTGGTCACCATCCGCCCCTTGGATTTGGATACCATCATTGAGAGTATAAAGAAGACCAACCGATTGGTAATTGTAGAAGAAAGCTTCCCGGTGGCGAGCATCAGCAGCGAAATCGCCTACCGTGTTCAGCGCAATGCATTCGACCATTTGGACGCTCCCATTGTGCGATTGTGCCAGACGGATACCCCCTTTGCATTTTCCCCTCCGCTTATTGAAGAGGCCCTACCCCAAGTCAAGGACATCATGGAAGCTGTCAAAAGCGTTGCCTACGTGGCGTAACGAACAGCCTACAGCGAATCAAAAAGAATCAACCGCATCCTTGGAGGATGCACTATCATAATTAATATGGATACTATCCTGCTTTATTCAGTACCTGCAATCGCCATCTTGGGATTGATCATCATGGCCATCCAAGGCGCATGGGTACGCAAACAAGACGCTGGTGAATCAAAGATGGCGGAAATCGCCCAGCACATTCACGAAGGCGCGCTCGCATTCCTCAATGCGGAATACCGAATCTTAGCCATCTTCGTAGTCGTGGCCGGGGCCTTACTGGGCTTCGTCTCCACCATTGTCGAGACGACTGAAATCTACATTGTTGCCGCGTTTGTGATCGGAGCGTTTTTCTCAGCCCTCGCAGGCAACATTGGTATGCGCATTGCGACACAAGCGAATGTTCGCACCACGCAAGCAGCCCGCACAGGCATTGCACACGCACTGAAAGTAAGCTTCACCGGTGGTACCGTCATGGGACTGGGCGTTGCAGGTTTGGCTGTTTTTGGGTTGAGCATGCTCTTCATCCTTCTTTTCCAAATGAAAAGTGGTGGTACATGGGCTGGCGTTGAATCCATGACGATCGTTCTCGAATCACTCGCTGGATTCTCATTGGGTGCCGAATCCATCGCACTCTTCGCACGAGTGGGCGGTGGCATCTACACGAAAGCGGCCGATGTGGGAGCTGACCTCGTCGGAAAAGTAGAAGCGGGAATCCCCGAGGACGACCCTCGCAACCCTGCAACGATTGCAGACAATGTGGGAGACAACGTCGGAGACGTCGCTGGGATGGGAGCCGACTTGTTCGGTTCTTACGTAGCAACTGTACTCGCTGCTATGGTGTTGGGGAATTATGTCATCAATGACATGGGAGGCAATATCACGGATGACTTCGGAGGCATTTCCACCATTCTCCTTCCCTTGATCATTTCTGCATTGGGAATCATCTTCTCCGTCCTCGGAACCCTGTTCATTCGAGTCAACGACGGCGCGAAAGAGCCAGAAGTGCAACGCGCACTCAACATTGGAAACTGGAGCAGCATTATCATGACGGCAGTAGCTTGCTACTTCCTCATCGATTGGATGTTGCCCAGCGAGATGAGCATGGAGTTCTTTGGAGAAGGGCTCCGCACCTTCAGCTCCATCAATGTCTTTTATGCCGTTCTCATCGGTTTGACCGTTGGTGGCGCCATTTCATACATGACAGAATACTACACGGGATTGGGCAAGAAGCCCATCTTGGACATCGTACAGAAGTCAGCGACAGGCGCTGCAACAAATATCATTGCCGGTCTTGCCACGGGAATGATTTCCACCTTTGGTCCAATCCTATTGTTCGCCGCTGCCATCTTTGGAGCGTACGAATTCTCTGGCTTTTATGGTGTCGCCATTGCAGCGTGTGCCATGATGGCCACTACGGCAATGCAATTGGCCATTGACGCGTTTGGCCCTATTGCAGACAATGCGGGTGGAATTGCCGAAATGAGTGAGTTGCCGGATGAAGTGCGTGAACGCACCGACATCCTGGATTCAGTCGGAAACACAACGGCTGCGATTGGCAAAGGATTTGCAATTGCCTCGGCAGCGCTAACGGCGTTGGCTTTGTTCGCTGCCTTTGTTGAGTTCACCGGCATCGATGGGATCAACATTTTCAAAGCGAATGTCCTTGCGGCTTTATTCATTGGCGCGATGATCCCCGTTGTTTTCTCGGCGTTGGCCATGAATTCTGTCGGTAAAGCGGCCATGGAAATGGTCAAAGAGGTGCGGCGCCAGTTCAAAGAAATCCCGGGAATCCTCGAGGGAACGGGCAAACCCGAATACAGCAAGTGTGTCGACATTTCAACCCAAGCAGCACTGCGTGAAATGATGCTTCCAGGAGCCATGACCATCATTTTCCCACTGGTCATTGGTCTGTTGCCACTCGCCTTCGGCGTTGATGGACAATACGCGGCTGAAACGCTGGGCGGCTACATGGCCGGTGTAACGGTGAGCGGTGTCCTCTGGGCCATCTTCCAAAACAACGCCGGTGGCGCCTGGGACAATGCGAAAAAATCATTCGAAGCGGGTGTTGAAATTGACGGCGAGATGACCTACAAAGGCTCGGATGCACACAAAGCAGCGGTCACAGGAGACACGGTTGGTGATCCCTTCAAGGACACCAGCGGACCTTCCATGAACATTTTGATCAAGCTCACCTGCCTGGTGGGATTGGTAATCGCTCCGATCCTGAGCGACCACAGCGAAAATGGCGGACACGGTCAAATCGAAGCTACCCCAATGGAGCAAACCATGGAAGCTCCTTCGAATTTGCAAGTCAACCTGGAGGAATGAATTTTTGAACCTCTGTTCGCTTCGTAATAGAAGAAAAAAAGGGAACCCGATTGGGTTCCCTTTTTTTGCGCTTTCATGCGGGGTATGGCTACCACTCGATCGCCATCAAACAAACAAACCGTGCATTTCTGCATCCACGCTTTCAATCACTTTACCGAGGTCAGCCTTCTTTTCGTGAAAAGCGTTTTGGTCCACGTCAATGATCAGCAGCTTCCCAGCTGAATACGTGCTAATCCAAGCCTCGTAGCGCTCATTCAACCGGTTCAGGTAGTCCAAGCGAATCGCCTCTTCATAATCCCTTCCCCGCTTTTGGATGTTTTCAACGAGTTTTGGAACGGAAGCCCGCAAATAAATCATCAAATCCGGGGGCGAAATGAATTTCTCCATCAACTCAAAAAGATCCTGGTAATTCTTGAAGTCCCGGCTGCTCATCAACCCCATGGAATGCAAGTTTGGCGCGAAGATGTGGGCATCTTCATAAATGGTTCTGTCCTGGATCACCTTCTTCCCGCTCTCCTGCAATTCAGCAAGTTGCGCAAATCGAGAGCGCAAGAAAAACACTTGTAGATTAAAGGACCAGCGCTGCATGTCCTTGTAAAAGTCATTCAAATACGGGTTGTCATCTACCTGCTCAAAATGAGGCTCGTAGCGGTAGTGTTTCGCGAGGAGGGTAGTGAGCGTCGTTTTTCCCGACCCAATGTTTCCGGCTATAGCAATGTGCATAATCTTGGCTTCGTTCAATGTGCAAATTAGGCCTTATCACTGCGGAATGAAACATTGGTTTTCAACAGAAACCCAACAGGGAATAAACGTCCCATTGTGCATGGGCATGCACCGCCCGTTTATTTCACGCTGGACCGCTCAAAATGGTTGGCTGGCTGATTCTCACGCGACAAAGCCACGATCTCCTCGACCAGTTCGCGCGAATTCGAGAGCCGAGGGATTTTATGCTGACCGCCTGACTTTCCTTTGGATCGAAGCCATTGATCAAACGTTCCCTTCCCCACGGCGATTCCCTCCGGTTCGCGCAACGCTAGGCCACCGCTTCGCTTGGCATCATAATCCGAATTCTGTCGCTTAAGGGAAGCATCCAAACATTCCAAGAACAATGCCATTCCTCCCTTCGGTTCAACGGCAAATTCAATGAGCCATTGATGTCCCCCGTTGCGATCCAAACGCATGAACACAGGAGCAGCAGTGTACTCGCGGACCCGCGCGCCGGTTAAGGCAGAGGCTTCAGCCACAGCTTTGTCCGCCTGCGCCACCATCACCTCCTCCCCAAAGGCGTTCAGGTACGATGTGGTGCGCCCAACAACTTGCATCCGAAACGGATGCAATTCCGTCATGCGAACGATATCTCCAAGAGCATAGCGCCAAAGCCCTGCATTGGTCGATATCACCAACGCGTAGTCCACACCGACTTCCAATTCACGCAGCTCCAAAACCACTGGATTTTCGCTCTCCCATTCGGACATGGGAACGAATTCAAAAAAGATGCCGTAGTCCAGCATCAAAAGCATATCATTCGCCGACAAGCGGTCTTGCAAACCAAAAAAGCCTTCCGACGCATTGTAGGTTTCGATGTAATCGAAGGGGTAACGTGTGCTGCCAATGAGCGATTCAAATTCCGCTTGATAGGGCGCAAAACTCACGCCCCCATGCATGAACAATTGTAAGTTGGGCCATACCTCTCCAAGTGAATCTGCCCCTGAAAGTTCCAGCACACGCTTCGCAATCACCAGCATCCAACTTGGAATTCCCGCCAAAATTCGCACATCCTCCTTCAGGGTCGCATGCGCCATCGCATCGACTTTCTCTTCCCAATTATCCATGAGGGCAATGCGCCGATCAGGGGTTCTTCTCGCTTCCACCCAAAATGGCAAATTCCGAACGATGATGGCACTCAAGTCGCCTGAGTAAGAGCCTGTATTCAGTGGATCCAGAGAAGATGAACCTCCGAGAATGAGGTGCTTGCCATCGTATAATTTTGCGTCGGGACGTTGGTCGCAAAACAACGCAAGCAAATCTTTCCCCCCTTTGTAATGACACGATTCCAGCGACGCTTTCGTCACCGGCAAAAACTTGCTGCGGTCAGAACTTGTACCGGAACTTTTTGCAAACCATTGTGTGACTCCAGGCCATAACACATCGGACTCTCCAGCCTTCGCCCGATCAATCCAAGGCTTGAATTCATCGTACGTCCTGATGGGCACGATTCGCTTAAAGTCACGCCAATGTCGAATGGATTTGAATCCCGCTTCCCGGCCGAAACTTGTATGCTTTCCCTCGTGCAACAGGTTGGCAAAGAGCGCGCGCTGCACATCAACCGGCTGCTTGCGCACCAAGTCAATGGAGTACATGCGTTTGCGGATGAACGAGCTGAATGCGGAATTGAATACCATGGTGAGAAGACAAGACTAAGTTAGTTCGATAAGACCAGCTATGAAATAATTGCGCTCAGAAACATCGGTGCAATGGCGTTCGCATTGCCCCAGGAAAGCTCAGGAGAAGACCCGCTTGATGGCTGCTAAGGCGAACTCCACGTCAGCCATTGTGTTGTAACGGCCAAAAGAAAACCGCAAACTAGCGCGGTTCGGATCGTGGAATTTCAGCGATCGCAGGACGTGCGAGCCCAAGGTAGCTCCGCTGGAACATGCGCTGCCTCCCGAACAAGCCACTCCTTCCAAATCCAATAAAAACAACGCCATTCCGGATTTGGGGTGCGGCGGAAAAGAAACATTCAATACGGTGTAGAGCCGGCTCGCATCATCTGAGTTTCCATTGAACCGAACGTCTGAAAACAACGCGCGCAGTCCAGTCACCATGGTGGCTTTCAAATGCCGAATGTGCTCTTCATGTGCCTCCATGTCTGAGTGCGCAAGATCAAATGCCGCAGCAAGGCCAACGATGTTGTGGGTTGATTCCGTGCCCCCGCGCACTGCTCGTTCTTGACTTCCCCCCTCAATTTGTCCTCCCAACTGAATGCCTTTCTTGATGTACAAGAAGCCTATGCCTTTCGGCCCGTGAAATTTGTGCGCAGAACACGTAATGAAATCCACCGGCAAGGCCTCCAAATCGAAGGCATAATGGCACATCGTCTGAACGGTATCCGAGTGAAAAAGAGCTCCGTTCGATCGGCAAAGCGAGCCAATGGCCTTGAGATCTTGCACGACAGCTACTTCATTGTTGGCGTGCATGAGGCTCACAATCGTCTTTGGACCGCTGGCCAACAATTGCTCCAAATGATTCAAATCCACCGAACCATCTTCGTGGTGACGAACCAAGTCCAGTTGAATGCCGTGGGACCGCTCCAAAGATTGAGCGGTTTTGATGACAGCACTGTGCTCTGCATCTGACGTGATGATGCGTTCGCACTGGAGATCACGTATCGCTCCGCGCAACGCTAGATTGTCGGCCTCTGTGCCGCCAGATGTAAAGTAAATGCTGCTGGGATGGCAATTCAAATGTTTGGCAATGGACCGTCGGCTTTGCTCAATGATGACGCGGGTCTTTCGCCCAATCGCGTGGCTCGAAGACGGATTGCCATATGCCTCCTGCAACACAGGCATCATGGCTTCTGCCACTTCGGGAGCCACTGCTGTGGTCGCCGCATTATCGAGGTACACGTCCATCTGGAAAAGTAATGGACACAAAAATGCACCAATTCAGATGAACCAACAATGTGCGATGCAAGAATCTTCTTTCGAAGGACCGATTAAGCCTGCAGCAAGGCGAGCAATTCCGCCTTGAATCGGTCACCAAGCAATTTGGCAGCCTCCATCGATTCGGCCTCAGCATAAACGCGAATGATGGGCTCCGTGTTCGATTTCCTCAAATGAACCCAACCTTCGGCGAGGTCAAACTTGACACCGTCCAGGGTATTCACTTCAGCCTCCGGATGTGCGTCAACCAATTTGGACAATGCCGCATCCACATCCGAATCGGGCAGCTGCAGCTTATCCTTGGACATGAACCAATCCGGGTAACTCGCTCGCAATGCGGAAACCCGCAAACCCGAAGCTACCAGGTGGGTCAAAAACAGCGCTGTGCCTACCACGGCGTCACGACCACAATGCGAACCGGGATAGATCACGCCGCCGTTTCCTTCGCCCCCGATGATTGCATTGTTTGCGCGAATGGCTTCCACCACGTTCACCTCTCCCACTGCACTGGCCGTGTGGGTGCCACCGTGCTTTTCGGTGATGATGCGCAGCGCTCGAGTGGAACTCATGTTGCTCACCGTATTTCCGGGCGTTTTGGACAAGATGAAATCCGCCACAGCGACCAATGTGTATTCTTCACCGAACCAGCTTCCGTCTTCACACACAAACGCCAACCGATCGACATCGGGATCCACACTGATCCCCAAGTCGCACTGTTCTTGCACCACCACACGGCTTAATTCTTCGAGATGTGCTGGAAGCGGTTCCGGATTGTGGGCAAAGTGCCCGGTGGGTTCGCAGTTGACTTCGACGACCTCACAACCCAATGCTTCGAGCAGCATGGGCATGATGATGCCTCCGGTTGAATTTACTGCATCAACGGCGATCTTGAGTCCCTTGGACCGAATGGCTTCCGCATCCACCCACTCCAGGTCCAGTGCATGATCCACGTGGGTTTCCATCCAACCCGCCATGTGCTCGGTGATGCCAATTTCATTGATCTCCGCGTAAGAAGCCCGTTCTGCAGACAATGCCAATACCCGTTCTCCTTCCTCTGCGTTTAAAAACTCCCCATTGGCCCCCAGCAATTTGAGCGCGTTCCATTGTTTGGGGTTATGACTGGCCGTGAGTATAATTCCACCGGCCGCTCCTTCTGCGGGCACCGCGAGTTCAACCGTGGGCGTTGTGCTCAATCCCAAATCCAGCACGTTGACTCCCATGGCGTTGAGGGTACCAACCAAGCAGTCCCGAACCATTTCACCACTCAAACGCGCATCCCGGCCGATCACAACCGTTGGACTGGCTTCGCCAGAAGCAGCCTTGACCCAACCGGCGTAACCCGTCCCGAACCGGACAATATCCTGAGGAGTAAGCCCCGCTCCTTCTTCTCCGCCGATCGTGCCACGAATCCCTGAAATTGATGTGATTAACATGGAACAAATTTACCTCCGTTATTCCTCTTTCGTGGACTAATCCATGCAGGATGTGAAAAAAGGACTGTGTGAAATGGCAACGCTCTCATCTCCTCGGCTTAGCTTTGATGTTATGAACGGAGAGGAACAAGCATACCAAGACGAGCCGACGCTCGAGGACTTGGTTCGCAAGTTTGAAGCCATGGTCCGCGATGGAGATCAAGCCTTCTTTGACATGAATGAATTGGAAGGGCTTATTGAGCATTACCTCCAAATCAAAGAAACCCGAAGAGCGGAAATGGCTTTGCGCCATGCGCGCCAGCTTTATCCCGGTCATCTCGGGTTGAAGTTGCGGCAGGCGCAGATTTGGGCCAATAGTGGGAAACCCGTCAAAGCTGTTCCATTGCTCAAGGACCTCCTGAACATTGAGCCCCACAACGAAGAAATCCTGATGACACTGGGGGCGATTTACAGCCAAATCACAGAGCACAAACAAGCCATCGATTGCTTCAAACGCGCCTTGATTTTTGCAGACAGTGACACCCGACGAGAGATTCGCATTGACATTGCCTTGGAGTTTGAAAACCTCGGAGCATGGAAAGAAGCCATTCGCAACCTGGAAGAGGCGCTTGATGAAGATCCCGGTAATGAAACCGCTGTTTACGAACTGGCATTCTGTTTTGAACGCACGGGTCAATTCAAACGCGCAGCAGCTTTTTACGAAAAGTTCCTAGACGAACAGCCTTACTCCTTTGCCGCTTGGTACAGCATGGGCAATGCATTGCAACAATGCGGGAAATATCCTCAAGCCATTGATGCATACGATTTTGCCATCGCCATTGAAAGTTCTTTTGGCCCAGCGTACCACCAGAAAGCAGAGGCATTGGTGGCCATGGAGCGATACACTGACGCGCTGCACACCTATGAAGAAACCCTGAGCTTCGAAGAGGTTTCGCCGCGGACAAAATGCTACATGGGGGAATGTTTGGAACGGCTAGGCAATTTGGAGCAAGCCTCTGAATATTACCGCGCCAGCCTCAAACTCGATCCTGCCTTTGCCGATGCCTTTATTGGGCTTGGGGTCTTGGCTGATCTACAAGGCCGATTGGGCGAGGCCTGTTCCCATTTTGAACAAGCCCTCTCCATTGAGCCGGAGCACGCCGACTACCACCTGCTGTTGGCCGGATCTTTGAAAAAGAAAGGGGAGCATGAAAGGGCTGAAAAAGTCTACACCCAAGGCCTGATCCTCGACATTCGCAATGAAGAGATTTGGCTAGAACGCATCGACAACCTTCAGGTGTCGGACCGCCACGAAAATGCCTTGGAAGTCATCGACGATTCAGAAACAGCAATGGGCCAAAACGGAGCCATTGGCTACCGAAAGTTCATCAGCCTCTATGCCCTTGGTCGGCAAGTAGCAGCCTTTGAATTTCTGGAGCACCTGCTCGTGCACCACTTTGACGAAGCACAAAATTTAATCGACTTATTTCCAGCGCTTGCCAATGATGCGCGCTTTGTAAAACGCCTCGAGCGTTTTAAACCTTAATGATATGTTTGACATTTCACATTTACCGGAACGCACTTCACGCCCGCGCCAAAATGGCCTCACCATGGTCATGGACAAAGGACTCAGCCTCCGGCAAGCAGAAGATTTAATCGAAACAGGGAGCGACCTTGTTGACTTCCTGAAATTGGGCTTTGGCACTTCCATTGTAACGCCCAAAGTGGCTGAGAAAACCAAGCTCTATCATGATGCGGGTTTTGATGTCTATTGCGGAGGAACCTTGTTTGAAGCGTTCTACGTGCGCAATGAATTGGACAATTACTTGCGCTTCATCGACAAGATGGGCATTCAGTGCCTCGAAGTCAGCGACGGCTCTATGGTCATTCCGCACGATGAAAAATGCGAGCTTATTTTGAAGCTGAGCAAGAACTACAAAGTGCTTTCAGAGGTGGGCTCCAAAGAAGAGGGAATTCTAATCAGTCCTTCGAAATGGATTCGCATGATGAGCAATGAGCTTCAAGCAGGTAGCTTCAAAGTCATCGCGGAAGCCCGAGAAAGCGGAAACGTAGGAATTTACCGGCCAAATGGCAGTGCGCACGTTCAGCTGATCAAGCGGATTCTAGCCAATGTAGCGTTGGAAGACATTCTCTGGGAAGCACCGAAAAAACCTCAACAAGTTTGGTTCTTAAGCCAGTTTGGTGCCAATGTAAACCTTGGAAACATCGGACCGAATGACCTCATTCCACTGGAATGCTTGCGTCTGGGGTTGCGCGGCGACACGTTTTTTGAACATTTGCCCGAAGCGTTGGCCGATGGCAAGCGACTTTCCGTTGAGGAAGTTGCGGAAGAAGATTGACTCCAATCCTCAGAAGCCACGGATCCGGCCATATTTTCACCACCCGTTACAGTACCGATACACTTTGTGAAATGAACACAATTGTACCCGTCATCTCACCCGAGAAAATGAAACAGTGGCTCGACAGCAAAACTGATTTCACACTACTCGACATTCGTGAAGCACATGAGATTAGCATTAGCCGGCTCTGTGATTTCCATATTCCGATGGCTTTTTGCTTGTCAAGGCAGTCGGAAATCCCAAGGGACGTCCCAGTCGTAATTTATTGCCGTTCTGGGGCACGTGCAGCCGCCACCGTGAGTGCGCTCTGCACAAAACATGGTTTTGAAAACCTCCACAGCCTCGAAGGGGGAATCACTGCGTGGGCGAAGGCCTTTGACCCCGGAATGGAAATTGGTTGAGCAGTAAAATGATCCATTCCAAACGCAAATCACTCAAGGACTTCGCAGGGCTTTACCTTCGGGGAATTGCCATGGGCGCGGCCGACCTCGTCCCGGGAGTCTCTGGCGGAACCATCGCCCTCATCACCGGCATCTATGACGAGCTGCTCGGGTCAATCTCAGCGATTCACCCTCGCATGGTCGTGGGAATCTTCAAGGGCGAATGGAAATCCACTTGGACTGCCATCAATGGTAATTTTTTGTTGGTCTTGGCCATGGGAATCGGCACAAGTGTCATTGGACTCTCCAGTCTGCTCCACCATTTGCTAGAGGAGCACAACACCTTGCTCTACTGTTTCTTTTTTGGTTTGGTATTTGCCTCCATTCCTTTTGTCGGCCGTGAAATCAAATCGCGAAATCTCCAAGCTGCCTTGGCTTTCATTATTGGCACAGCAGTCGCCTTCGGGATCAGCTCCCTGCCCGTGGCCCAAAATGAACCCTCGTCGTTGTTTCTTTTTGGAGCAGGAGCCTTGGCTGCCTGTGCGATGATTTTACCGGGGATTTCTGGCAGCTTCATCTTGTTACTGCTGGGTGCTTATGCAGCGGTGATTGGCGCCGTCAAATCGTTCGACTTGGCCCGCATTGCGATCATTGCAAGTGGAGTCATCACAGGATTGTTGCTCTTCAGCAAACTGCTGAAATGGACCCTGGAGCGGCATTACAATGTGCTCATCGCATTGCTCACAGGCTTCTTGTTCGGTTCGTTGCGTGCCATCTGGCCTTGGAAAGAAAAGGTGGAATTGCTGTACACCCACAGTGATGGCCGCGAAACGTGGTCGGAAGCCTTGAGCTGGCCAGGAGACTTACCCTTACCAGCACTGGCAAGCGCCACATTATGCGCAATCCTTGGTGTCGGAATCGTCGTGCTCATGAACCGATTTTCCACCCCATCGCATGACGCTTGACCCCATTCGATTGGGCCTGCTCGGCCAATCCTTGTCCCACTCCCACTCGCCTGCGTTGTTCGCCGAAAAATTCAAACGAGAAGGATGGGAGTCGGCGCGATATTCCCTCTTCGAATTGGATGGCATTGCTCAATTTGAGGAATGGATCAAAACCGTAGAAGACCAGCAAGGTGCATTGGCCGGATTGAACGTAACCGTTCCTTACAAAGAATCCATTTTGCCCTACCTCTCTGCGTTGACCCCCGAAGCCCAGGCCATAGGTGCGGTGAATGCAATCAAGCCGCTGTCCGATGGAACCTGGATGGGCCACAACACGGATTCTGTTGGCTTCCTCAACAGCATTCGTCCCTTTCTTCGCTCGGAGCACGAGCGTGCCTTGATCATTGGGAATGGCGGAGCCGCCAAAGCCGTGCGGCATGGACTCTTAGGCCTCGGCATTCAAGTCGCCCATGTGACACGACGCGAGGTGAATTGGCAAGCCGTCCGATTTGATGAATTAAGCGCCGAGGCGGTAAAGCACCATAAACTTATTGTCCACTGCACGCCCGTTGGAACGTATCCCAACACCAACGAGTGTGTGCCATTTCCGTGGCAAGGAGTGACTCCAAAACACCTTGTTGTGGACCTGATTTACAACCCTGCGGAAACTCAATTCCTGAGAGAAGCGCGCAAAATGGGCGCTGAAACCATGAATGGCAAAGACATGCTTCATGCACAGGCAGAAGCAGCGTGGCGATGGTGGCGCAGTTGAACCATTGCGTGCTGTGTATCTTTGAACTGTGAGCGACCACTTACCCCCAACGGAACAAGCCGGAATGCATGAGGACTTAGATGCGATGAGCATCGGGGATCTCGTCGGCAACATGCATGCCCAGACAAACGCCGCTTCCGCCGCAGTGGAATCGTGCTTACCAGCAATTCAAGGTTTTCTGGAAGCCCTCGTGCCGCGCATGCGTCGTGGAGGGCGATTGTTTTACATTGGCGCCGGGACCAGTGGGCGATTGGGGATATTAGACGCCAGTGAATGCCCCCCAACCTTTGGTGTAGGACCAGAGGTCATTCAAGGATGGATCGCCGGAGGAGATGGCGCGCTTCGCGTCGCAGTAGAAGGTGCAGAAGACGATTTTGCAGGAGCTTGGCAAGACTTGGCTCAGGCAAAGCCAAACTCGAATGATACGCTAATGGGAATTGCCGCTTCCGGACGCACACCTTATGTGATTGGAGGCATCCAACAGGCGAATGACGCGGGTCTGATGACCGCATGCATCACGTGCAATCCGGACACCGAATTGGCCGCCATCAGCCGCCATCCCATCGAGGCCATTACGGGTCCTGAATTCGTCACGGGCAGCACCCGACTCAACGCGGGCACGGCCACAAAGCTCATCCTGAACCTGATCAGCACTGCGGCAATGGTCCAGCTCGGCCATGTCAAAGGCGCATCCATGGTGGACATGAAACTGTCCAATGCCAAATTGGTCGAACGCGGCATCCGAATGATTCAAGCTGCGACCGACACAAGTGCAGCCAACGCCAAACAGGCACTTCAGGAATGCGGAAGCGTGCGGAAAGCCATTGATCAAATCAAAGGAGATGCACACACTTGAACCCTACTTCGCTTGGCGCAATCACTATGTGGCAAGCAGCGATCCGCGCAGTCCTTTTTTCGAACGCAGCTATAGCGAATTCGAATACTCGACTAAAATTTACAATTACTACATCCATCCGCAATGGGATTCCATTCAATCGCAAACCTTATTCTGCAAAATTCTATTTGCAGATTACGATGAGCGCTTTGCCATCATAGAATTCATTGGTGAATGGAACGACTGCTTGTTTAATGATATTATGCAATTGAAGCGTGAGGTCATCGACGTATTGATCGCCGAAGGCATCAACCGATTCATTCTCATTGGCGAAAACATCCTGAACTTCCATTTTGGAGATGATTGCTACTACGAAGAATGGTTCGATGAAGTCACGGATGATGATGGATGGATCGCCCTCCTCAATTTTCGTGATCACGTGCTCGATGACATGAAGAGCATCGATCTCGACAGCTATTTTGTTCTGGGTGGTGAATTGAATGAAGTCGGATGGCGTACACTGACACCCGCGCACTTGTTGGAACGTATTGAAGATTGCGTCAATCAACGATTGGGGCTGATCGGCTGAGCCGCCTTCGCGCCTCGGTTTCTCAAAACCCTTCGATCGCGCCGAGACCAAACAGTGCGAAGTCCATCCGCACAGGATCTTCAGCATCCACTTGTCGAAGTCCGGCCATTAACTCCTCCACTGCACGCCAGTCATTGGCTTTTCGTTGAAGCAACCCCAACTTCCTGCCCACATTTCCGGTGTGCACATCCAGCGGAATCATCAGTTGCCGGGGTTCAATGGACTTCCAAATCCCAAAATCCACTCCGCGGCCGGACGGCCGGACCATCCATCGTAAAAACATGTTCATGCGCTTCGTTGCGGACCCCCGGGCGGGCGTTGCCACGTGCTTTCGAGTTCGCCCGGCTTCGAAGCCCCGTTTCGCAGCCGCCGCAAAAAAGCGCTCGTGAAACACCTCCAAATGTGGCTGGACTGAAAGTCCGTTTCGCAACGCTCGATTTTCGGGGAGAAACACCGCTTCCAAGCCCTGGTACTCAATCAACAATTCTTGAAGCGCGTGCATGAATAGCAGTGCATCACGCGGCTGAAAGGTGCGATGCACGAAGCCTTGACTCGTCGCCTCCATCTCGCCTGCACTCGCCGATTCCAAAAACTGCCGCGGTGCATGGTCCATTCGTGCCATCCATTCGTTTGCATTCTTTTTGATGGTCACCCGCTGCCCCCAGGCCAGCGTGGCCGTTAAAAAAGCTGCCAATTCGACATCGGACGAATCTCGAAAATCATGTGGAATGGAAATGGGGTCATCCGGAATGAACGCCAGGGATTCATAAAGCGTTGCCTTTTCTTGCAGAAAGTCCCGCAAATCGGGCGAAACTTCCCTCATAAGACGGGGATTCTTCTGCGGCTCACTCTTATTTGATTTCTTCGCCATGCCACGCAAAATTCGAGCTAAATTTGCATCGAATGGAATTTGTGCATCCAGAAATACTGTGGGGGTTAAGTGCACTGGCCATTCCCATCATCATTCACCTTCTTCACTTTCGCCGTTTCCGGCGGGTGGCCTTCTCACAAGTGGCATTTTTGAATGAGGTACAGAAGGATGCCAAAGCGACCCAAAGAATCCGCCACTGGTGGGTTCTCCTGATGCGATTGCTCGCCTTCGCTGCGATCATTATGGCCTTCGCTCAACCACAATTGCCACCGGCAAATGGGTTGGATTCCATGGGAGTGAAGCAAAACGGCCACGCCATTTCGCTGTACGTCGACAACAGCCATTCGATGGAGGCACAAGGAGAAGAGGGGCAATTGCTTCAAGTGGCTCGCAACAAGGCCACACTGGTGGTTGAGCAATTCAATCCCACCGATCAGTTTCAAGTCCTAACGTGCGACTTCTCGGGGAAAGACCAAAAATTCCTGACCCAAGAACAAGCATTGGAGCGCATTGAAGGCATACGCCCCTCCGGGAATGCCCGTGAAATTTCCGAGGTCATTGCTCGGATCGAGAGCCAATTGTCAAATGCGGTCGATTCCAAGCGTTCGGCCTACCTGTTTTCCGATTTGCAGGAATCCACTCATGCCATCGCCGATTTGACCGAATCACCGGATACCTCGGCAACATGGAATTTTGTGCCTGAGCTTGCGGGTGGAGCACCCAATATCTGGATTGATTCCGTTTGGTTCGATGAGCCCATGCGCATTGCTGGGCGATCTGCGGCGCTCCGCATGCGCATTCAACACAATTCCCAAGCCGCTGTCAGTAGCGTGCCAATGAACCTCACCATAAACGGTGAACGCCTGGCCATTGGCACCTTCAATTTGGTACCAGGCCTCCCCACTGACACCGTTATGCGTTTTACGCATGGTACCGCTGGCCTCAAATCAGGGACTGTTTCCATTGAGGATGCGCCCATTCGATTTGACGACGATTGGCATTTTGGATTTGAAGTAACCGACCGCGTCCAAATCACCATTCTATCCGAACAGACGGAAGAGGAATCCGTGCAGTCCATTGAACGCGTTTTCCAGACAGCCGATGGACTGTACGCCATTGAATCGCATTCGAATTGGACGCCTGAACTCATCGCCCAATCGCACTTACTAATCCTCACAAATTGGAGAGCACAAGGCTCTGGTTTTGCGCAGGAAATCGTGGCTTTTTTGGAGCAGGGCGGTACGGTTGCCTACCTGCCATCGATGGATGAAGCCGCTGATGAGTCGCTGTTCAGCGCCCTCAAACTCCCCCATACGGGCAATTGGAATACGACAGAAGACCGCGTGCGATCGATTCAACTCAATCATCCCTTTTTCCGGAACATGTTTGCCCAATTTCCGGAGCGCATCGATCTTCCCAATGCGAATAAAACATGGAATCGAAGGCCCTCGGCTTCCGAAGAAACGCTGGCCGCCACGGAATTGGGACGTCCTTTCTTGACCCGCCAGCAGATTGGACAAGGACAAGTATTTGTTTTTCATGTGAGCCCCAATCCCGAATCCAGCAATTTGACACGGCACGCACTTTGGGTGCCATTGCTGCTGCGCATGGCTGAAAGGTCTTATGCCACGCCCATCAATGCGGGAGAAATTGGTTCGCTTCGCCGCTGGGCGATTCCTGTCGATGTACCCGAAGTGGCATCCTTAAAACTCGTTCAGGGAACCGAAAACAAACGAACGGATGCGTCTACGGATGCTACAGCGAGCGAATGGCTTCCTGAAATCCGACAAGTTCCAGGGCAAATCGAAGTCCTTTTGGAGGGCCTTTCTTTGAGTCCGGGACATTTCATCGTGCGAGATTTGAATCAATCCTGGGCAACAATTGGCTTGAATCAAGATCGCATCGAATCAAATCACGATGCATTTGCTCCCGCGGAATACCTCGCCTTGATTGAAGAAAAAGGCTGGAGCCATGTAAACTTGCTCAATGTCACAACATCAAGTTTGCCGCAAATCATCAAACAGACAGAACAAGGCGTGCCCTTGTGGAAAGCCTTTATCATATTTGCACTGATCGCCTTGGCGATTGAGACGATTCTATTGCGCACATGGAAAGCATAATCATCAAAAAAGCACGGGTCGTTGATCCGAGTAGCACCTACAACGGTCAACGGTGTGATGTCCTCATCACTGAAGGTCGCATCGTTGAAATTGCCGCAGAACTAAAAACACCGGACGACGCAGACGTGTGGGAAGCAGAGGGAGCTGCGATTTCTCCCGGTTGGGTGGATTTACAGGCTCATTTTTATGATCCCGGTGCCGAACATAAGGAAGGCCTCGAAAACGGGGCCTTGGCTGCGTCTCATGGCGGATTTACCCGTGTAATTTTGAATGCCAATTCCCTTGCCCATCCGGACAACAAATCGGCGGTCTCTTTTTTGCAAGCGCAAACGGAGGACTTCACGTGCATGATTCACCCAATGGCATGTGTATCTCAGCAAGGAGCCGGAGCAGTCCTATCCGAAATGCAAGATTTGGCCCGTGCAGGCGCTGTCGCATTCTCGGATGACCAGCCCATTGATCGAACAGAAATGCTTCGAAGAGCGCTCGAATATGGGAGCACGCTCGTCCAACCCATTATGAGCGTTCCACTTGATTTGGGACTGAATGCGGGAGCACTAATGCATGAAGGCGTCACCAGCACACACATGGGAGTCACCGGAAATCCGTCGGCCTCCGAAATCATGCGCATTCAGCGGGACCTCCAAATTGCCAAGTACACCGAAGGAAGGCTGCATTTCCCAGTGGTGTCTGCGGGTGAATCAGTCGAATTGATTCGGTCAGCCAAATCCGAAGGGATCAATATAACCTGCGGCACAACGGCGAACCACCTGCAGTTTACCGACGAAGACTTGAGTGCATTTGATGGAACCTTAAAAGTGATGCCACCGTTCCGAGGAGCAGCCGACCGTGAAGCGCTGAGACAAGGAGTAATGGACGGAACCATCGACGCCGTCGTTTCCGATCATCGGCCAGAAGACTTGGAGCACCATGATGTCGAGTTTAGCCTTTCTTCGTTCGGCATCGCCAGCATTGAATCCACATTCGCTGTCGCCCATCATGCCTTGAAAGGGATGTCCGAAGGTGACTCGTTGAATGCAGTGGTGCGTGCACTGAGCACGGGACCACGGCACGTGTTGGGGTTGGAGCAACCGACCATCATGCCTGGCCAAAGAGCCGAATTGACGTGGTTCCACCCGGAACAACCCTGGGAAAACAGTTCAATCACAAAAGGAACCAATACGCTACAATTCGATGCAAATCAGAGTGGTAAGCTGGCTGGAAACCCGCTTGGAACGGTGTGCGGAATGAAAGGTTTTCGCCGAGGCTGAGGACAATCAAGCCTCCCCTTGTGGGCCACTAAAGGTCAAAGGCATGGCCGGGTCCTGGTTCCCCTTTGGCGCCTGAATCGGACCTTGTTGTTTTTCAAACCGCTGCACATTTTCATTCAAAGCTTGCAACAAACGCTTGGCATGGTGCGGAGCCAAAATGATTCTACTGCGCACTTTTGCTTGCTTCATTCCCGGCATAATCTGGGCAAAGTCGACTACGAATTCAACTGGACTGTGCGTAATTACGGCCAAATTAGAATAAACGCCTTGCGCCTCATCTTCGGGTAAATCAATGTTGAGTTTCTTTGAATTTGGACGATCTTCTTGGGCCATGGCACAGAGGTTTATTTGAGAAAAGCTCAAGTTAGGTCAATTCCTGAATTCAGGTCAATGGCAAATCCAACAATTCTCTCAAGTGAGCAATCTGCTGAAACTTAGGATCCGCGTCAACGCCATGGGGATTGAAATAAATCGATCGCCACCCCGCATCCATGGCTCCTGCCACATCGCATTCCAAATCGTCCCCAATCATAATGGCCGATGATGCATTCGATTCCGCAATCGCGATGCTTGCATCAAACGCTTCTCGTCGGGGTTTTTTGTACCCCAAGGCGTCGCTGGTCAGTACTTTCAAGAAATAGGGAGACAAGCCTGAATTTTTCATTTTGATGTGTTGCACTTCCTCAAAGCCATTGGTGAGGATGAACATGCGATGGCCCCGCTCATTCAAGGCCGCACAAACCTCCATCGCACCATCGACCAAGGCGGTGCGGTAAGGAGCACGTTTGACATAAGCCTCCCCCATTGATTCTGCCAACTCATCCATTCCTTGGAAGGAAGGGATGCCTAGTTTCTCAACGGAACGTTTAAACCGCAGCGGACGAAGCTGCTGCTGGGTCAAGGTGCCCTCGCGGTATGCCTTCCAACAGCGCTCATTTTCCACTTCATAGACGGCAATGAACTCCTCTGCCGCAAAATCACCGGGGATTCGCGGAGCAGCGAGCTCATCAAAAATCTCATGCAAAGCCTCGCGGGAATTGCGATCAAAATCCCACAAAGTGCGGTCGAGGTCAAAAAATAAGTCCGGTAGCATCGTTTGGAATTAAAAGGATTGCAACCCTGCGTTAATCGTTGGCTACGAGCCAAGAAAGGGAGGTTAAAACAAACGACCAAATAACGAAAGCAAGCATCAATAAGGCCGGCATGCGCGCGTCCTTGCTGTGGTACTTGGATGCGAGTACCGATGAAATGGGCACCGAAATCAGACCCGAAACCACCAATAACCCCCACAGACCAAATCGTTTTCGAAATCGAACCCAACGACGGCGACCCGGCGTAAAGACCGGCCCTTTGGAGCCCTTTTCGCCACGCCAATCTTTCCACTTACCAAAAAGCCACTTTCCAAAATAGAAAAACAGCAATACCCCGAATGCTGATCCTATGCTGCAAATCAGCACGGTCGGCAACCAGTCAATGCCCCGACCAATCATGATGGATGGCGTTACGATGAACTTCGCCACGGCCGCTAACATCCACAATATGGTCTCAATCGGTCCCGGCATCTCAATTCATCTTTGTGCCAAATGCCAAATCACCCGCGTCACCCAAACCTGGATGGATGTATCCCTTAGAAGTCAACACAGAATCTATTTCACCAACCCACAAATGGCCATTTTTGGGCAAGGCTTCGAGGATCTTGTTGACTCCCTCTTTGCTGGCAATGACCGCTGCAACATGAATTTGAGCGGGCATGCCAAATCGCTTGATGAGCAAATCCAAGACTTGCGCAAGCGAAGCTCCTGTGGCCAGCATGGGATCCGCCAGTATCAGCGTTCGGTTCTCAAGGCTCGGGGAACTCACCGCTCCAATACCAATGGTGAAGGAGTCGTGATTGTCGTCAAGGTATTCGCGACGGGCAGAAACAAATGCATGGTCAGACTGGTCGAAAACACGACTCAAGCCATCATGCATGGGCAAACCCGCGCGCAAAATGGTTCCCAACACCGGCGGTTCGGACAACCGCTTCACGGCTGCCTGGCCCAAAGGCGTCTGCACAGTGCCAGACTCAAACTCCAACGTTTTCGCTATTTCATATCCCATGCATTCCCCCATGCGCGCCAAATTCATCCGAAAGCGAGCCCGATCCGATTGCCATTCATTGTCTCTCAATTGAGCGAGGATTTCATGGGAAATTCCGGGTGATTCACTGAGGTTATGTAACATGGTCTATCTAATTAACGGATGCGTTTCAGCATTTCCTTGTACATCAGCCGCCACCCCTTCCATTCGCCTGTATCGCTCACAGATTCATTGTGCCAAAGCAAACGCATGGTGCCGCCGACTTCGCGCACGGCATTCGACAACGCAACAACGTGATCAATCGCCATTTCGGGGGAGACTTGAAGGTAGCGCATAAAGGTCGCATCCATCGCACCGACCGGATGCAATTCCAAGTTCATTGTTCTTTCCGCCTCCACATCGTAAGCAGGGTAGGCGCGTGACATCCCTCCCCGAAAACCCGGGACATCGGCATATCCGAGGGAATGATCCTGTTGGATGCCCAACGCTTCCAATCGTTTCCAACTGGATTCGGGCCGTTGCAGCAAATAATGCTGCCGCGCGCGAACCACGGATTCCCCGGTAATCTCCTCCAGCCGTTTGATTTCATTCTGCATGGTCAATGACGACGTCGATTCATGGGCCGCAAAACCGGGATGTATCCCCACATTAGCGGAAGTATGCAACGATCGAATTCGCATTTGGAGGCCATGTGATTTCCAAGACACCCCACGATCATAACGACCTCGGTTAGCGAGCAAGAAGAAGTACGTTGCTTTCATTCCTGCTTCTCGATGCTGCTGCTCCAACCAATCGTACGTGTCATAAGCGTCTTCTTGAATGCCGCGCAAGACTTGAATGCGATCTCGGAATCGAGACCAACGGCCTTTGACTCCATCTTGGGCTGCCGCGGCAAAGGTCATGAATGGGGATCGATGCTTATAAGCAAATGCACTATCTACGTCGACGGTGGGGATGACACGATAAACGGATGGAGTGAATGCAATGCCGTTTGACTTGGCCCAAGCAATGGCTCGAAATTCGACTTCGGGACGCTCCAACCACCCTTCCCGATGCGCCCATGATTTCCGCCCTTCCAATCGTCCAAAGGCATCGCGATCCGTGCTCGAAAAACGGAAGTCATCCAAACAAGTCGTCATCCAAAAAGCCCAACTCCACCAATCACTGAAAACGATTTCGTCTGCATCCGATTGCGACCGCACTCCAAATGGCAGACGTGTCCCGCCAGGCGTTGCTTCGGGGGTTGCATCCGACCAAATCCAAGGAGGAACCTGAGCACCCGATTGATTCAAGAGGCCAGCCGAGGGAATCCAGGCAATTCGATGGGCTGAGCCTTCTTCACGTTCACCGCCATACTGAACTTTTCGGTGTGGACTCGCAAGCCAATCCGAACGGTCAGAAGCCCAATGATGCGGACACCCCAAGATCACCTCAAACACCAATTGAGCTACATAACGATGACGTGCACTCGGGCCATCGGCATCATCCGCCAACCAAATAATTATCGATTCAGCCATATGACCAAAGAATTCACCATTTTTTGGGCCGCTCTACCATCCCCGTAAAGTGGGAGATCATAATCAAGTGCTCGCTGTGATTGCTGCAATTTCAAATGAGCCGCTGGCAAAGCGTCAGGATTAGCACACAACGTGGCAAAACCACTGGCAACAAGTTCGGTCCATTCCGTGGAATCACGCAAAATCAATGCTGGGCGTTTCATGAAAAACGCTTCTTTCTGGAGCCCTCCTGAATCGGTCCAAACCTCATCCACCTCTTTTAACCATTGGAGAATTTGCAAATAACTCGCAGGTTCGAAGGGTTCGATGCTTCGTTCTTTCAATGCGCGCTTCCACGCATCTCCCCATTCCGCCATCAGTCCCTTTCGCGTCCTTGGATGGACCGGGAAAATCACCTGAACACCCTGGTCCTGCACCTGCTTGCCTATGGCCTCAATCCACTTCCGCAAGGCCTGTTGGTCATCTACATTCGATGGACGGTGCAAGGTCAATAAAATCTTCCGCGTTTGATCGGCTTTGTTATCGACCGGTGCACCTCCAAATAAACGCGCGGTATCCAACATCAAATCGCCCACTGCTTGAACCAGCAATCCAGGGCGATTGTCCGTGAAAATCCCTTCCGATGCAAGCTGTTTGATCGAAGATTCCGAAGGACAGAACAAAACATCACTCAGTTGATCCGTCAATATTCGGTTGTGCTCCTCTGGCATTCGACGATCAAAAGAACGCAAGCCTGCTTCAATGTGCACCACGGGAACTTGAGCACGCGAAGCAGCCATCGCTGCTGCTAAGGTCGAATCCGTATCACCAAACACCACCACAGCATCCGGTTGATGCGCTTCAATGGCATCGCTAACACCCCGCATCATTTGCCCCATTCGAATGAATGGATCTGCAGCCACCTCAAGTTGCACATCGATTTTTGGAAGATCCAACTCTTCCTGAAATCGCCCCGACATGTTGTGCGAAAAATGCTGACCCGTATGGAGCAACACTTGCTCAAGCTGGCCTTTCTGCGCTTCCACCGCATGGCTAAATGCCGCAGCTTTCATCAGCTGAGGTCGAGCTCCAACAATGGTTAGCAGTGTTTTCAAAACAGAATGATCGTTACAATTCGCCAGCATCGGCGAAGCTAAAATAGTCGTCACCCGCAACAATGAGGTGGTCCAACAACGGACAATCCAACATTTTTCCTGCCCAATGCAGATTTTTTGTGAGTTCGCGGTCCGCTCGACTTGGTCTCCTATTGCCTGATGGATGATTGTGAACCGCTACGATTGCCGCGGCCCCCATGGCCAATGCTTTGGAAAAGATAATCTTCGGATCTGCAATCGTTCCTGTCAGGCCTCCTCGGCTGACCATGACTTCACTCATGACCGCATTGGAGCGATTCAACAGCAACAGCCAAAACTCTTCGTGTCCGAGGTCCGACAACCTCAATGAAAACCGGCGGTAAAGATCTTTGGAACAACGGATCACCTCAACGGTTTTTTTTCCTTGAGACGCGACCTGCCGCCTCCGACCCAACTCCAAAGCTGCTGAAATCTGAACCGCCTTCGCCATGCCAATTCCCTCCACCAACGTGTATCCCTGTGGGGGCATTTTTGACAACACCGCCAAGTCCCCGCTGGCGACATTCAGTAATGCCTGAGCTACCTCCTGCACAGGACGTCCTCGCACACCCGATCCAAGCATGATGGACAAAAGCTCTCTATTCGTCATTGCCTGAGCCCCTTCCAATATCATTTTCTCGCGTGGCCTCTCCCTCTCTTTCTCCATCTTGTATGCTTAACGAACCCCTTGGAAAGCGAATCTTGCTGAAAAACTTGAGCAAAAAAAAGCCTCCTGTTTCCAGGAGGCTAATCAATGCGTTATGTCGACAGCTCAGAGCTTCGATACGTGAACGGTCAAACTCGATTTGAGGTTGGACGCTTTATTCTTGTGGATAACATTGTTCTTCGCAAGCTTGTCCAACATGGCCGAAACCGTTGGAAGCATCTCTGCCGCTTTCTTGGGGTCCGTAGTTGCCCGCAACGCACGAACGGCATTTCGGGTCGTTTTGTGCTGGTAACGATTACGAGCTGCTTTCGTGCGATCGGAACGAATGCGCTTCAATGAGGATTTGTGATGGGCCATGTGCTTTCGACTGAATTTTTCCCTAAGGGGGTGCAAATATAATGGAGATTACAGTCTATGCAAGCATCGAACCCATTGAAATTCAGGAAAAACAGAAAGGACGCACCCCTGCGTCCTTTCACCCTAACAATCTACTTGTTTTCCAAGGCGATGCCTGCAAACTTCGCGTTGAATTACCGTGCAATATTACAAATAAACTCTTCTAATTGTATTTTTTCCTAGCTGAATAATTATTTTTCTTCCACTAATAACCAAAAACAAGCATCCGATTCACCTCATACAAGTGACCAAATCGGGTTTGATTGTATCTTGCAATCCCGTTCATGCTTCAATTCTTGCTCTTTCGCCTCCCCCGTTTTCCCTCAATCACCTTGGTCTTGTTGGGGATGATTTCCCAAACGATTGGTGCGCAAGAAACCGCAGAATTCACGAATGCTTCTGTGAGCGCCAATGTGAATGAGCTCGGCCTGCATCATGCCGCAGCGGTAGCAGACTTTGATGGCGACGGCTGGGAAGACATATATGTCGCAACCAAACAAGGGCCAAATCACCTCTTTCGAAACACCGGAGGCATGCACTTTGAAGAAGTCGCTCAGGCCGCTGGAGTAGATGATCCAGGAAATAGCAACGCGGCCGTTTGGGCCGACTTCAATAACGATGGCTGGCCCGATTTGATCACTGGAAATTACTTGGACGCCAATCGGCTCTTTCTCAACAATGGCAATGGCACGTTTGACGATGCAACCGATGCCTACAACTTTGGCAATGAAGGTCCTTGTCGCAGCCTACATGTAGCTGATTTCGATGGGGATGGTTGGCTAGATGTCTATGTGGTGAACATGAACAGCCACAATGCCATGTACCGCAACTTGGGTGGTCAAGGGTTCCAAAATGTAACGTTTCCAACCGGGACGGTGGATACAGGCATTGGAATGGGCTGCGTCTTTTTTGATTCCGACAACGATGGTGATCAAGACCTCTACGTCACTCATGACGGCAATCAGGTCAATAAATTTTTTGAAAACAATGGAAACGGCACCTTTTCCGAAAACGCAGTAGCCGTCGGTTTGGATTACCAGGGAAATTGCATGGGTGTGGATGTGGCAGACATCAACCACGATGGCTGGCTAGACCTGTACATCACCGATTTGTACCCCAGCGAATTGTTTCTCAATAACGGCGATGGCACCTATACCCCCATTGCCGATTCAGCCGGAGTCGATGATTCTGGAATGACATGGGGATGCGCCTGGTTTGATTATGATCTGGACACGGAATGGGACTTGTACATCGTAAATGACCATGCATTCGCCCCCACTCCGAACAGGTTGTACCGGGGCATCGGCGATTTAACCTTTGACTGGGTGAGCGAGGGCGACCCGATACTGGAACACAACCATTCCGATTACGGACTGGCAACGGGAGATTTTGACCGGGACGGCGATTTGGACTTGGCGATTGCAACAACGGGATCTTCGACACAACCGGGGTTTCAGATTCTGGAGAATCAAAATGAATCGGGCCACTTCATCGGATTTGAATTGGAAGGAACAGCCTCCAATCGTTCGGCCATAGGAGCACGCGTCGAGGTTCACTTCGACGGTAAAACACGCATGGACGAGATCAATTGCGGGCAAGGCTACTCCGGGGCTAGCTCGTTCATTGTTCACTTTGGACTCGGAGAGGCAATGGAGGTGGATTCCATGAACATTCGCTGGCCCAGTGGCGTGATTAGTGCGCATGGCGCCTTTTCTGCAGACAGCGTTTATCAAATTCTTGAACCTGGATCACAACCCTGGTTTCAATTGGGATGCACAGAATCGTTCGCATGCAATTACAACATCGCCGCCCAAACGAATGACAACTCATGCTTTTATCCAGAAGCGGGGTTGGATTGCAACGGAATGCCCCTCGAGGGTTGGCCGACGCTAGCGACGCACAGTGTCGCACGGCTTTGGAACGAAGCCTTGCTGATTGGCATTCGAAACGATCGGGCCCGTCCCACGGTCCACGCTCGAAATTTATGGCATCAGTCCGCTCTTGCCTATGATGCTTGGGCCGCTTGGGCCACCCCAAGTTCCATTGCTCCCCAACCTTGGCTGCTGGGAAACACCGTGGGTGACTTTGCTTGCAACTGGGATTCTCTGGCGCAGGTTGAAAATAGTGCAGAGCGCAAAGCGGCGCGGGAGCGATCCATCAGTTATGGCAGCTACCGCTTGATGCTCCACCGCTTCGAAAATGCGCCACGCCGCGATCGCATCATGACACATCTCCATTCGCAGATGGAGCAACTCGGCTATGACACCGCCTTCCATTCTACAGAATACACCACTGGCAATTTGGAGCACGACGCGGGTGCACTGGGAAATTACTTGGCCGAACAGTACATCTCCTTTGGCCTTCAAGACGGCGCTTTTGAAGAAATTGATTACCAAAACACGTATTACAACCCCGTGAATTGGAACCTCGTCATGGACGAACCCGGGAACCCGAATATGTTCTTCCCAAACCGATGGCAACCTCTGCAATTGGCAGAGTTCATTGACCAATCCGGCAACGAAGGCACCAACGCATCGCCTGATTTTTTGAGTGCCGAATGGGGAAATGTTCAGCCCTTCGCCATGGATGCAAGCGACACCACCGTTTACAGCCGATTTGGGAGTGATTATACCGTCTACCACGCAGCACCTTCCCCACCCCTCATTTATCCAACAGAAGACACGGACCTCGAAAGCGACTACAAATGGGGACATTCCTTGGTGAGCCTTTGGTCCAGTCATTTGGACCCCACCGATTCTACCGTCTGGGACATCAGCCCCGGTGCATTTGGGCTGAATGGGTTCATTCCGGCTTCTTTGGAAGAGGCTCGCAGCTACTACCAATCTGAAAGTGGCCTGATCCAAAATTCCGGGACTACAGCGGGCCATTCGTTCAACCCGGCCACCGGCGAACCCTACCTCGCTCAGGAGGTATTGCGCGGAGACTTCACCCGTGTTTTGGCCGAATTCTGGGCTGACGGTCCGGATTCTGAAACGCCACCAGGACACTGGTTTACCTTATTGAACTATGTCAATGATCGTCCAGAATTGGAGCGTCAGTGGCGTGGGAATGGTGAGCCACTCGCCCCTCTCGACTGGGATGTATTGGGGTATTTCGCCATGGGTGGCGCCATGCATGATGCCGCGATTTCCGCTTGGAGCAACAAAGGCTGGTACGATTATGTGCGTCCGGTCTCGGCCATTCGATGGATGGCCGATCGTGGTCAATCTTCCGACCCCGAGCAACCCAATTACCATGGCGCTGGTCTGCCGCTGATTCCGGGCAAAATCGAATTGATCACCGCTTCTGATCCGGTAGAATTGCGCGGAATTGAAAACGAATACGTGCATGAATTGAAAGTACTCGCCTGGCGTGGACCCGACTACATCGCTGTGCCTGCCTTGAACCAAGCGGGTGTGGGTTGGATACGCGCCAGCAACTGGTGGCCCTATCAACGACCGACGTTTGTAACCCCGCCATTTGCGGGTTACGTGAGCGGCCATTCGACGTTTAGCCGAGCCGCTGCGGAAGTTCTGTGCCTCCTGACCGGCGACGAATACTTCCCTGGAGGGTTGGGATCGTTCCCGATTGAGGCCCATGAATTCCTGGTATTTGAAGATGGTCCCTCTGCCGATTTTGAACTGCAATGGGCGACCTACCGGGACGCTGCGGATCAAAGTGCCTTGTCGCGCATCTGGGGAGGCATTCATCCTCCACAAGATGACTTTCCCGGTCGCGCGATCGGACAGGTAGTGGGAGTAGATGCCTTCTTACTGGCTGAAGCCTATGCCTTTCCACTGCTGATTGACCCCACAAATTGCGTCGGTGACTTCAACGCCGATGGGGTTCGAAACCTCTATGACCTATTGCTGCTTTTGGTTCATTTCGGTGAATTCACCGAAGGCGGAGGCAATGAGGCTCCTGCCCTACTGGACCTGGATGGAGATGGAGCAGTCAGCACGCCAGACTTACTCGGCTTGCTAACCGTTTGGGGGGTGCCCTGTTGAAACCGGAGTTGCTCAGTTCGCATGAACCACCAACTCATCCAAGAACAACCACGAGGCCAACGACGCAGCATCATGCCAAAGCGGACAAGGTCCGGGATTCAGCGCCTCGAATCGAATGTATTTTGCTCTTGAATTGACCGGTACGGCGATGCGAACAACGCCTTGGGTTTCATTTTGAGCGAACGCATCCGCTCCATTCCATTGGGTCTGTATGGACCAATCGCCCTTCCAATGTTCACCATCCAAAGACCATTGAAACCGCACCGAATCCGGAACAAAAATCCACGCGTCCTGGTAGAGGTAAAACTGCATGCTCAGGGAATCCACGTGCAGCTCCTCACTCAGGGACAATGTCATACCCATGTCTTCCCCTTGCGTTGCCTGCCAGCAACCATCGCGAAAATCCATGGATCCCAATCGGCCATCGGCCAACCCTTGTTGGCCTCCACCCGGATAGTACGTGTTCAATGCATGGTCCAATTCCACGGGCTGAAATGCCCCCGCATGTCCTGCTAGTGGAAAACGCCATGGTTTTCCAACCGCCACATCGTGCCGACGCAGCTCGACCACTAACGCTCCCTCTCCTGTGACTTCAAACGGCGCATCAAACGCCCGTGAAATCCGTTCTTGACTTCCCTTGGTTTCCCAAAACACATCCCCTCCAATGCCAGCAATTGCGCGGTCCAACCCCACCATGATCCGTTCGGTTTGCGCCGCAGCTTCGCAGGATAAGTCAATGGGAACCGCCTCCCAACCATAATCTACATTCCAAGCATCCAATCGGCTGTAATGCCAATCCATTCGTTCCTTGAAACTGTTCCAATCCCGTTGCGATTTTGAACTCCAAAGAACCTCGCTCATGGCCACAATGCGAGGAAAAACCTTGGAGTCTACCAATTCCTGCGGCGCCCGTTCTGACCACATGTTGCATTCACCCCCTAGAATTCGCCCGGAACCTTCGAGGCCCTCAGGCTCCGGTTCAAAGCCATAAACACGCTCCAAATCAATGGATTCCACGGGATAATCGAAGTAACAGTGCGAGGTAGGCGACATGATGGCATCGCGCCCCATCGCAACTGCATCGCGACCACCTTGCATGCCGCGCCAAGACTGCACAGTAGCACCATCGGGCAAACCTCCCTCCAAAATCTCATCCCATCCAATCAACTTACGTCCGTGGTCGGCCAGAAAAGAACCAATTTGAGTGATGAACCACGATTGCAATTCGTGCGCATCGTGCAACCCTTCCGCTTGGATGCGTCGCTGGCATTTCGGACACGATTCCCAGCGCACCTTCGGCGCTTCATCCCCGCCAATGTGGATGTATTCCGACGGAAACAGTTCCAAAACTTCCAACAGGACGGCTTCCAAAAATCGAAACGTCGTGTCTTCACCCGCGCAATAAATATCCTTGAATACTCCCCAATCATGCGGAACCTCCAACGAATCACCAGTGCAACTTAGCCAAGGGTAGGCCGCAATGGCGGCCCGGCTATGCCCGGGCAGTTCGATTTCAGGAATGACCGTGATATTCCGGTCTGCGGCGTACGCGACGATTTCACGGATTTGATCTTTGGTATAAAACCCACCGTGGCGCGAGCCGTCAGCTTCCGTTCGCCAAGCGCCAGTGGAGGTCAATTCCGGATACGCATCCACTTCAATGCGCCAGCCTTGATCTTCTGTTAAGTGCCAATGCAGGACGTTCATTTTGTGCAATGCCAAAAGGTCAATGGCGCGCTTGACAAAATCTGGATCCATGAAATGCCTGCAACAATCCAACAAAAGTCCACGGTGTTCGAACCGTGGCGCATCCGATATGGAAACGTGCGGCAAGGCCCAACTTCCCTCGTTATCCGAATCTGGGGGCAACATCCACCGCAACGTGGTCAATGCATGAAATGCCCCTGCCTCCTCGCTCGCCTCAATGGAGACTCCATCGTCATCGATGCGAAGCGAATACCCTTCGACGGCATATCCCTCGGCACGTTCCATGTGAATAGACAACCCCTTAGGATGCGACTTTCCGGGCAACCATTCTTTCCAAACGGTTTGACGTTTGTCCCATTCGTTATCAATGGTCCAATGCCAATCGCCATTCCAGTGGGTACGTGCTGTGCTATCCTCTGCCCAATTGGCGGCAGTTGGCGCCGGAATGATCGCGCGCGTTATCGGGTGGGCCGCCGGCTGAATGCAACCCGACAGGACAGCCATCAGCAAAATGAAATGGCCCAACAATCTTGAATGTCCCATGCTCAAAGGTAATGCCCCTCAGCGCCTTAGCGGAACCACGCCGCGACTTCTTCCGCATTCACCGGAAAATCGCGCCCGTCAAAATACGCCGTGCTTCGATTGACCTCTCGCCGGCAGGACGCGTGAAATGAATGCGCACCGGCGCGCTGCCAATCGGCCAATTGATCGGGGCGAACCCCGCTCCCGACCGTGACATCAAAGCCCAAATGCAGCGCATGTTTGATGTTTTCTTTTCCTTGTACTGCCGTTTCAGCCCCCCCGCTGCTCAGCAGCCGGTGAATTCCAATGCGCTGAAGCGCATCCACATCCGACCTCCAATCCGCGCTGGCGTCGAGCGCCCGATGCACCACCAATCGATGCCCTCCAAATCGCATCGCCCACGCTTCCAATTGTTCAATATCGAGTCGAGATTGCCGATCCAGCCCCCCTACAACCGCGCGAACGGCTCCTGCTTCGAATGAAGCCGCGATCTGATCCGTCATCCAAGCCTTTTCAGCTTCATTGAAACAAAAATGTCCTGCGCGGGGTCGAATCAAAACATGGACCGGAACGCCCGCCACGACTGAACTTCGAATGTCCGTTTCGGGAGGTGTCAAGCCTCCACACGGCCAGTGGGCGCAAAGTTCCACTCGGTGTGCACCCGCGTCCCGAGCCGTTCGCACGTCGGCGGGTGTGCTTGCGCATACTTCAAGTTCAAAAGGGGCCAGAATTTTCAACCCTCGCTGCACCCCCGTCACATCGGCGATCCGGGTCAAATCCAACACCTCATCCTTAGCGTCAATCCATTCAATGGAAAGTCCAGAATCCACCATGTGCTGCACGGCCGTCGGCAGCTCCAACTCTCCGCGGGTCGGGTGCGGCCGCAACTCAGAAAGAAATGGCAAAAGCACGCCGGCGTTCAACCGAAATAAATTCATGGACACATGAACCGTCCCGGCATTTTTCTGCATCCGATCCACCGAATCCGAAGGGGGTTTTTCGACAATGGATTGGAGGTGATTGCCTCTCGCTTCCAAAATGGCGAAGTCCTTGGTTTTCTCCCGTGGCAAACCCAAATGCTCCCGGTCGTATGCCAAAACGGCTTGCCCGTTCGGTTCACTTCTCAATTTGGCCAATGACTGGCGTGTGGGCACATTGTCTCCATTGCAAAGCACGAACGCATGACCGGCTGCGACGGGATCTTGCTCGAGCGCACATTGCACGGCATGCGCCGTGCCAAGCGGTTCATCTTGCCTCGCCCAACCGACCTTCATTTTGAGGCCCGTCGGTGTTTCATTCCAATCCGTTACAAAAGGCTGGGTTATGGCATCATCCGGATGCAACACGACGGTCGCTTCAGTGAATCCCGCGCAAAGTGCTTGTTCCAGAATGAACTGCAACAAAGGTTCCCCTTGAGGTCCAATCCGGATCATCGGTTTCGGCCGATTCAATGCATCGTGTTCGAATGCCTGCAGGGATAGATTCGAATCCTTGGATGCATCGGCCGCGCTGCGTTTCATTCGCGATGCTCTTCCCGCTGCCAAGATCAAAATTCGATCACATCTCATGGCGTGAAGGTATCAATTTTTGGGGTGTTCCAATCGCACACCTTCTGCCCCCAGTGCAATCGGAATCGCCTGGCCTTGACCATTGGAAATCGCGGCAATCACGGCCGCTAAATGCTTGGAATGACAAAGCACAAAACCTGTCCCTCCTCCGCCTGAACCATTGATTTTTCCGCCCAATGCACCCGCAGCATGGGCACTTGCTAAAATACCATCGATGCGAGGGGTAGACACCTCAATGCCCTTGCTTAACCAATGATGATGCGCGAGCAGCAGCTTCCCAATTCCCTCCAAATCTGGGTCTTTTTGCGCCAGCTCCTTCGTGCCTTCTGCAGAGATACGCCGATTTTCCAAGGTGGTCATCATCAATCGTTGCTCCTCCGCATTCCAATGACTCGGAAAAAACGGCGGCCGCAGATTCCAATTGGATTGCCCCTGATCTTCCCATTCTTGCAGCAGCTCCAATCGACGGTCTTTGGCCCGTGCCAACACACCCAAGGTATCCTTGGCTTGATGGGAATCAAACAAGACCCAACAACCCGGAGGCTCCGAGAGAAGAGTCGTTTCAAACTCGGGATTAAAGGCGATGGACTGGGTGCCCCCCAACGCGCAAACGGTTTGGTCCATCATGCCACCGGGTTCATCAAACCACTCCACTTCTGCGCGCCAAGCAGAACGCGCAACCCATTCTTTCTGCCAACTCATTCCACTGCGCTCGGCCATCAAGGCACACCATGCCACCAATAGTGCAGAAGAACTACTGGCCCCAGCCCGCATTGGAATTTCGCTCGCGACGTGCGCATTCCAACCCCATTCGGGCAACCAGCCTTCCCGTTTCGCGAGGTGAAGGCCGATCAACCAATAGTCCCGTGGTTTCGGTTCCGGCAGGCAATCCAAATCATACGTGAATTGCTGGTCCAAATCTGCCAAGTGCAAATGCACAAGCCGATCCGTTCGTGTGGAACTTTCGATGGTTGCACGCAGATCAATGGCAGACGCAACAACGGGAAAACCAAGATAATCCTGGTGTTCCCCAAAAAGACAAATGCGGCCCGGGGCAGAAACCGAGCACTTCATGCACTGGAACGATTGATCCGTGCAATTGCTCCCACACAAACACCTGCAACCGCAGTGAGCAATCCGGCTGTTGCCATATCATCATAGAGCCAAGAGCCGACGGCAAACAATGCCGCATAAACTCCTACGCTGCCCAAGAGCATCGATAAAATTCCACGTGGCAGCGCCCAGCCCTCCTCCGGTTTGTCTCCGGAATCAGCTCCCGGACCATAACGCTTCCACCCCGGCCCACCCGGCCGCACTTTGGCAACGAAATGACGGAGGGTTTCTTCCGATTCTGGGGGCGTAATCCACGTTCCAATGATCCAAATCACGGTGGTGATCAGGGATCCCCAGACCAGTTTTTCGTGGGAGGCCCATGCCGTGTCAACCAAGTGGTCATGAACGAACGTGAAATAACCGGCCACAATCAAGGAACCTGCCATGGCTACTAACTCCGTCCAGGCATTGATCCGCCACCAGAACCAACGAAGGATGAACAATCCTCCAGTACCGGCTCCAATGAGCAACAGCAAATTAAAAGCTTGACCCGCATCGGTGAGCAGCAAGCCCAATCCACTTCCGAGAATGAGGGAGAGGATGGTCGTAATGCGACCGGCAGCCACCTGTTCCTTGTCCGTCGCATCCGGTCGTATGAATCGCACCCAAAAGTCATTGACCAAATAACTTGCCCCTAGATTCAATTGCGTGGACATGGTGCTCATGAACGCCGCAAGCAAGGAAGCCGCCACCAAACCCAAAAGACCCGGAGGAAGCAAAGAAAGCATGGCCGGGTAGGCCAAATCATGGCCTAATTTGTCTGCAGGAATGTCCGGAAATGCGGCCTGCAAATCACTTAATTCCGGAAACACCACGATGGACGCCAAAGCGATCAAAATCCACGGCCAAGGACGAAGCGCATAATGCGCAACGTTGAACAAAAGCGTAGCACCCATGGCATGCGACTCATTCTTGGCGCTGAACATGCGCTGCGCAATGTATCCTCCGCCGCCCGGTTCGGCTCCAGGGTAATAGCTCGCCCACCATTGAACCGCGAGTGGAACCAGAAGGATGGGGACCCATTGACTGGCATCATGCAGATCGGGGAGCATGGCCGTTTTCGTGGAAACTTCGGCATGGGCCAGCAAATTGGACAAGCCGCCAATGGCCTCCAAATCCAAAATGTAAATGCAGGCCCAAATGGACCCGATCATCGCCAACACAAACTGCACCAAATCGGTCAAAATTACTGCACGCAATCCTCCTAGCGCACTGTAAGAAAGCGTGATAACACCCGTAATGGCCAATGTCAACCAGCCGGGCCAACCCATCAAGATTCCGCCCAACTTGATGGCGGCGAGCGAAACCGTTCCCATGACAAGAACATTGAACACAAGTCCCAGGTAGAGCGCTCGGAATCCGCGCAAAACGGCTGCTGGTTTTCCGCCGTAACGCAATTCGTAAAACTCGATGTCCGTCAAAACGCCGGAACGATGCCAGAGGCGCGCATAAACAAATGCCGTGAGCATCCCTGTGAGCAGAAAGGCCCACCACCCCCAGTTGCCGCTTACGCCCTGCTCACGGACCAAGCCTGTGACCAAATTCGGCGTATCGGTGGAAAAAGTCGTAGCCACCATGCTGATTCCCAATAACCACCAAGGCATATTGCGACCGGCGAGAAAAAAACTTTTGGCATTTTTGCCCGCATCGCGCGAGGCCCAAAGACCAATGACAAGCGCAAGGGCAAAATATCCCACGACGATAGCCCAATCCAGTGTTGTCAGCTCCATGTCACAAGAATAAGAAGGAACGAGGCAACCCGAGCGGGTGTGTTTATAACCCGTGCTCCATTCGGGATTTTTTTGTCAAGCCTTGAACCACGCATGCGTAACTGTGGTCGAGCAAATCACACGCTAAACTCCATTCCACGTCCAGCTCAGCACTCACCGAATTCCAATGTTTTTTATTGAGGTGCCAACCCGGGCGAATGCCTTCAAATTGCTCCCGAAGCTCAATGGCACGTTCGGGATTGCATTTGAGCGAAACGCCTCGAAAATCGTCCACATTGGCAATGGCAAACACCTTGCCAGCGACCTTCCATACCATGGTTTTCTCATCAAAAGGAAACGACTCTGTTACGGCCAATTTTGAAAGGCAGCGTTCGCGAATGTGTTCGAATTCAAAAGTTCTCATTGACTTGGGCAATTTCGACATTAAATTGCGGCGAATTCACACGAAACCAAATCACATGCGATTCACTACTCACATTTTGGGCGCTGCCCTATTGATGCCCTTGTTTTCAAGCGCACAATGCACTGATCTCTTCATTTCTGAGTACATGGAAGGAACAGGGAACAACAAAGGATTAGAATTTTATAACCCGACCAGTGAAGCGATCGACTTATCCGCTTATCAACTCCAACGATGGAGCAATGGCGAAGGCACAGCGACGGATTGGGTGGACTTGCTAGGTACCATCGAAGCATTCGGAACTTGGGTATTGGTCAATGGACAAACAGAAGATGTTGAGTTGGGTGGTGGCGCAATTTCACCAGCAGTCGATCCTGCCATGCAGGCATTTGCAGATCAATTGGACAATCCATACCCGGCCCCTACTTATATGAACGGCGATGACGCCTTGGTATTGGTCAAAAATGGTGACAACGTGGTGGACATTTTCGGCAAGCCAGGCGAAGATCCTGGGGTGGCATGGACCAACGACGAAGCCAATGGCTACATCGACATCGGAGATGGCGCCACTTGGCTCACTTCCAACCACACGTTGCGCCGCAAATACGAAGTCCAGCAAGGCGTTACCGTTCCCCCGATCAGCTTTAATACATTCGCAGAATATGACACACTCGCTGTGAATACTTGGGATGGACTGGGCAGCCACAGCTGCGCTTGCAATCCGAGCCAAGTAGAAACAATGACACAAAGCATTGTTACTTCGGTGTATCCCAATCCTTCACTCAATGGCACGATCACCCTCGAAGCGGACCAATCCATTGAGCGGGTCTCGATTTTTGGCGTCCAAGGTGCACTCGTCTACGATCAACGCAACGAAACCGCGGCACTCCGATGGACCATCGACAACCTACAAGCGGGTGCTTATTTGGTCCAACTGCATTTCGCGGGAGGACGCACGTTTGCCCACCAAGTGTTGGTTCGATAATTCATGTGGAGGTCAATCTTTGTATTCGCAGCGCTCGCGATTGGCGCGCTGTCTGCTGCTGCCCAAACGGGAACCTTGACAGGCATTGTCTCCGATGCCATCACCGGTGAAGCCCTGATTCAAGCAACCGTTCGCATTGGAAATACGGGTGTCGCGACAGACTTTGATGGCAAATACGCCGTGAGCTTGCCATACGGCAGTCACGAAATCACCGTGCAGTACATCGGATACGAATCCAAAACACGGACCATCGAAGTCAACCGGCAATTAGTGCAATCCAACTTCAAGTTGAGCACGATTGTATTGCAAGAAGCTCAGGTAGTCGCAGATGTTGCGATCGAGCGTGAAACACCGGTGGCATTTTCCAACATCAAACCGGTTCAAATCCAAGAGGAATTGGGATCACAGCCGATCCCGATGATTCTGAATTCAACGCCCGGCGTTTACGCTACACAAGCGGGTTCAGACGATAACGGTCCTTCTATATCCATCCGAGGTTTCAAACAGCGAAACGTCTCTGTCCTCGTAGATGGCATTCCCGTCAACGACATGGAAAGCGGAGCGGTATTCTGGAACAATTGGTTTGGCCTTGATTTGGTGACCCAAACCATGCAAGTTCAGCGAGGACTCGGCGCATCCAAACTCGCACTTCCAGCCATCGGCGGCACAGTCAACATCGTAACCTCTGGCATTGAATCGTCGCGAAAAACTTCTGTCAAGCAGGAATTCGGGAGCTTCGGATTCAGCCGAACTTCGATTGGGCACACCAGCGGTCGATTGGACGGCGGATGGGGATACACCATGGCGGGCAGTTTCCAGAATCGCCAAGGCTATTTTCAACAAGATTATAACCGTGCATTCTTTTACTATGTGAAGGTGCAGAAAGCCCTCGGCAACCACACACTTTCTGTAAGTGCCACGGGCTCGCCGTCTCAAAACGCGGCAAGGGGATACCAACAGCGCATTGCGACCCACAACAAGGAATACGCGCGCTCGTTGTTCGAGGGAACCGATGAAGAATACGCCGAATTGATGGCATACAGCCAAGGCTACGATGGCATTTTCAATGATGGCACATTGCTGCAGCAAGAGGAATTGGCTGCATACGACTCATTGAATCAGGCCTACGGCTATGGATCTTCTGATGATTTTGAAGAAATCGTTTCTTCCACCGACTTCATCGATACCACGGGAATAGTAAGCTACGGCGACACCTACAATGTGCATTGGGGTGAGGTCAATGATAACGTGCTCTACGAGCGCCAGAACAAGTACCACAAACCCCTCTTCTCGCTCCGTCACAGCTGGCGAGCCACGGAAAAGTTGTACATCTCCAACATGGCGTATGCCAGTTATGGCTTTGGTGGAGGAACACGGCTTGAAAACAGCTTGGGAGGAGGTGACTACACGGCGAATGGGCAGGTTGATTTCCAAAAGTTCTACAACTCCAATACGATTGGAGGACTCTTCGGACCGCCCATTGACCCCACTTACAGCGATTCACTGCTCAAGTCTGGGCGGATCATGCGAAAGCTATTCAACAACCATTATTGGTACGGGTTTTTGTCTACGTTTCGGCACGAAACTTCGGAACAAGTCACCTTGTCTGGCGGATTGGATTTCCGGACCTACCAAGGCGAGCACTACGCGGAAGTATTTGATTTGCTCGGTGGAGACTATTTCGTCGATACGCGCAATGCAAATGCCGAATCGAACATGCGCATGGTGGGTGACAAAATTGGCTACCACAACGATGCTTTTGTGCGCTGGGGTGGTGCTTTTGCGCTGCTCGAGTACAAAGGATACCTCTGGAATGCGTTCTTCAACGTGAGCGGTGTCACCCAAGGCTACAAAAGCGTCGATTATTTCGCTGCAGCCAATGAAGATGGCACCGACAAGACCAGCGGATGGAAATGGCTACCGGGATTCACCCTCAAAACAGGAGGCAATTACAACCTTTCCGAATACGCGAACACCTTCGTGAACCTGGGACACCTCAATCGAACCCCGGTTTTCCGAAACGTGGTGGACTTCGAAAACAAGTTCGTGGAAAATGTCGAAAATGAACGCATCAACTCTGCGGAATGGGGTTACAGCTTTAGCAAGTACCCATTTAGCGTAAACGTCAATGCCTACTATACCGACTGGCAAAACCGACCGCTCCAATCCTTGCTGCGATTCGAAACGGTTGAGGGTGACATCGTTCGCGCCAATGTAAATTCCATGAGTGCCTTGCACAAAGGCCTCGAGACAGATGTCGCATGGCAGCTAAACCCTCGACTCACCATTGAAGGCTATGCCAGTTTGGGCGATTGGCGCTGGACCAGTTCCGAGGATAGCCTCGTGCTATTGGACGACGACTCAAATCTCCCCTACATCGACGTAGAGGGCAATGTAGCCATCGTTCAATACAATGCCGAAGGGGTGTCTGTGGGAGATTCACCCCAAAGCCAATACAGCGTCTCGCTGAAATACACGTACAAGCAACTTTATTTGAAACCGCGTTTTACCGTTTTCAGCCGGCACTTTGCGGACTTTGATCCCTTCAGCTTGAACGGCGAAAACGAAGGGCGGCAGTCTTGGCAGATTCCCACCTACGGATTGCTTGATCTTCACGCGGGGTATCGATTGGATCTCAATGGGACCAACATGGATTTCCGCTTGAGCATTTTCAACCTGCTCAACACCGTTTACCTCAGCAACGCACAAAACAACGATGCGTACGGTGAATGGTACTTTACAGACGCCGACCGCAAATACGCCTTCAGTGAAAACAACTTCGACGCTGGCTCCGCTAGTGTCTACATGGGGTATGGATTCCGAACCAATTTATCTGTTCGCATCCGCTTCTAACCCAACCATCTCGATTGACATGAAAACATCACTCCTCTCCATCTCCTTGATTTTTGTCGCTTCCACTTTGTGGAGTCAAACCGACATCTTGGACGCTCGCACCAACTATGGCGTAGGGCAAACTGTCACCGTCACGGGCATTGTGACCTCCGACGGCAACTTGGGAATTGTCCGCTACTTGCAGGATGAAACTGCCGGCATCGCCCTCTATCCCGGCGGAGACTGGTCCCAAAATGGCTTTGCTGACCCACAACCGGGCGACGAATTGATCATGACCGCACAATTGAGCGAATACAATGGCTTGCTTGAAGTGGGGCCCGATGGCATCACGCAAGTCGAAGTCATCTCAACA